>ENA-OWPA01000234-OWPA01000234.1-bioreactor-metagenome-genome-assembly--contig:-NODE-234-length-97414-cov-8.390961_pt1 | contig 97414 bp, 95 predicted proteins | sample MGYA00238139_ERZ651803 | MGnify/ENA primary metagenome ERZ651803 (study PRJEB26909, sample SAMN07631231) | bioreactor metagenome | isolation source: Switchgrass digestor | place: USA: Dartmouth... | reverse complement strand
TCGACGCGCACCCGCATAGCGGGTGGTTTTTTGTTTCGCACGCGTTGCGTGCTCAACAGGCTTATAAGCCTATAAATTAAAATAGCAGGGGATAATCTCCCCTGCTATTCTAATACATGCTTAGGCATTATATCTTTAAATAAATCAGCTCTGAGGAATTTAGTATCTCCACCATTTAAATAAACACAAGTGTCTAAGTTTTTCATATCAGCATAAGGAATTGTTACTTTTTTTGTTCTGTCTAAAGTATAGAAATATACATTATCTTCATCTGAACGCACTATAAACCAATTTTCAGTTTGTAAATCAACTGAATAATAATATTTTATTCCATTATACATAATGCCATATTTTGTGCTGGTAATAACTGCATTTTCGGGCAAATTTGTTTCAGTATTTATGAGAACTCCATCATAATAAATATTCTTATATTTGCTATTAGTTGAATTATTAATTTGGTTATTATTACTTACTACATTATTGTTTTTATCATTAATCAAAATCGTATTACTGTTAGAATCAAAGCTTACTTCTTTATTAAATAATTCAGCAATAGCTCTTAAAGGCACATATGTTTTTCCTTTATAGATAAACGGTTCTTCTTCTATATTAGCAAGATTACCGTTTATTTTTATTTTCATGTTATTAAACATTACGTCTATTTTTGAATTTTTTGCAACGGCTGGTGTAGTGCTAAATATTAAAGCCCCTAAAAGCAATCCGATAATAAATTGCTTATATTTCTTAAACATTAATCCCCTCCCCTTTCTACGAATAAATTATCGCAATTTATCTTATTTTGTCAAATAATACATAAATATCTGAACACAAATTTTATATGGCTATAAGTCCAAATAATAATTGGATACGCAGTTTATATTTTAGGATAATGTTTAAGATTGGTACAAAAGAGAATTTATTAACATTAGAATTCAAGAGAATACAAGGTAATACTACAATTTTTATATTGTTACGCCTGGATAGGACTACTAGCCCTTTTTAGCAAAATTGACAATGATATTTTTTTGTAAACTATCCCCCGTACACTAAGAAAGCAGGGAATTAATAACCCTGCTCAACTTCTAAAATATTTATGTACTTATATAGGGTAGACCTACCTATACCTAACATCCTTGCAAAAGCTGTTACAGTCATGTCACCATATTTTCCTTCTTTAAATTTCCTGTATTCCTTTAAAAAATTAGCGGGCAATTGGACTTTTGGTCTACCTAATTTTTTTCCTTTTGCCCTTGCTACTGCCAAACCCTGGTTAATCCGAGAAACTATCTTTTCCCGCTCCTGCTGAGCCATATGAGCCTTAATTGTGATAACTATATCAATAACCATATCGTATAGAGAATTGTCATTTACCCTATTCCACTCGTTCATATATGGCATGTCGAGGGCTACAACTTTAATTCCCATTTCCTTTAATTCTTTCAGTTCCCTAATAACATCATCTGCATCCCTACCAAGTCTATCTAAATCACTTATAACTAAAATGTCTCCGCTCCTCATTTTTTCTTTTAGTCGTGTATATTCAGGCCGATTATTTGCTTTAACCGTACCGCTCACTTTTTCAGCTATAAGGTCGTCAAAATTAAATCCATTACTCTCGGCATAATGTTTAAGTGTTATTTCCTGTCTATCAGTTGTTTGCTTGTCTTTAGTACTTATTCTCATATAACCAAAAATCAAAATAACCAACTCCTGTAAATAAAGTAGCTAATTAGATTATAGTTGTCTATAAAAATCTATTCAAATATCATAGACAATATTAGGAGTTGGTTTTAATAATAAAATAAGCATAAATATATTATTTTTATTGTTTATGAAATCATATGAATTATAGACATGTAAGTAATAAGCTTATTTCTAATTTTGTTCAGCGCAATTACCGTCTATTAAAAATACATTATTTTTTCAGCAAGAGCTATTGCCGACTTTGTAAATGGACTATTAGTTGCTACCATCCCTTTATTTGCCCCATAAAACGGTATCGCTGCGACTACCTCCTGAATAGCTTTATTACCAACAGGATTTGTATAATATTTTGCCTGCATAACAATTTGTCTTTTGTGTTTAGTTAAAGAGACTAAAAGCCAATCGGTACTCGTTCGTTAAAATAACAAGATTGGTGGAGAGAATTACATTCATATAAAATAAGTTCATTATTTACATCAATAAATCCAAATAACTACAAATGAATGGTGGGGGCTAACGCCCCCACACCCCGTTTGCTCGCTTCGCTCGCACCAGGAGCATGGGAAAAGCAAAAACGCTAAATTGGTAAATTATTACAATATCATGTTATCTAGAAAATAACAATTCTCATAGCCAAATGAGCAAAAATTCAACACATGAAACAAAGAATAGGGGGCAGGTTAAAACCTGCCCCCTATTTTTGCTTTTGGTATATTTTTTTGCTTCGCTTTGCTTCACAAAAAAATATACCAAAAGCAAAAATAATTTAAATCTGTAAAGCCTTGATATTACTTGGTTTAAGGCGATTTTACGCCTATATTCTATATTATATTTATATAAGAATATGGCGTAAAATCCCCCAAACCATTTGATTAATCTATATTTGTGCCTGCTTTTTAAAATAAATATATCGACTATGCTTTTTAAAAGTTCTTTTATAATCTACCCCGTAACTTTCACATAGCTCTTTAATATATTTTCTATTAAATTTCTTTTTAAGATCAGCAGTTGTAATCCTAACATCTTGGCTATTCTGGCTGACATTTTGGCAAAATTGTTTTTTGCTAACTCGCTCAGCATCCTTTAAGTCTGTCTGTGCTATCCTTTCTAATTCATCCTTAATAGCTATATATAATGGCCTTTCTTTGAGACTATTCCTATTTGAGTTTATTTCTGGTAACTCAATATTATAATCAAATTTTACATTTACATTTTTCATTAATTCAGGAATTTTAGATATAAAGTATTCATTGTCTGTAATAACATAGATATGTGCCTCTTTAATTAAATCACGATTAATTCTTTTTATTTCCTGATAAAAGTTATGTAAAATAAAATTTTGTTTTAGCTGTTCAATAATTTTTTTCTTGAAACATCTATGATCTTTCGTTTCTATTCTGAAATCCGTCTTTCTCAATCTCTTACCACTATAAAATGAATAAATTAATAAATATGCTTCTTCTGGCAAATTGAATGTAGAATTGATAAATAGCTTGTTACATTCCCTCCAGTCATTTTTCCCTAAAATATTGCCATGATAAGAAAGATAGATTCCTTCAATTTTTTGAAGTTCCTTAAAATACTTTTGATGTTCCAAATAATTTATAATAAGCGTTTGATCCGCTGAAAAATGATTGGCTTTAATAAATTTAACTATAGGCTTAAAGTACCTTTCTTTGCTATTATCTTTACCTTCACTATTAAATTTAATATCGATAGTTGATTTATAACTTCTATGTCGTTTAATATGAACAGTAGTATTGCTATAATCAAAAACTTTTTTCTGGGGAACTATTTCAAAAAGTTGAGGATTCAGTTTATATTCAGATAAAATATCTCCACTTGCATCTAGTATTATATTATTTTTTAAAGTCCAAAAGTCAAAGGATTTATATGTTGAAATTGATTTAGTAAACGGTGAATAAATAGCTTGGTTACTTATAATTGACTTTATGTCTGTAAAAAATTTTTTATAATCATAGTGACTTAGATTATTATTTAATTTTTCTAATATTTTATCATAATGATCATAATTAGCATCATAAAAAGTTTCTAATTCATTCAACAACTCTTCTAAAATTCGTTTATACTTTTGCAACTTTACAAGATGCATGTTTTTAACATCTTTTTCCTTTTCGATAATATCAGCAAAAAGATCTTCTATCTTGGAAAATTCATCTCTACCAAGGTCTTTTGGAAATAAGCTCCTAATTTTATTAAAATAAGACGCATTTATTGTTACAATTGGAACTTCCATATATTCATCAATTATCATAGTATGTCTGTCTTTTTTATATAGACCTATCTTACCGCTTCTTGACAAAAGCTTATATTTTTCATGAGATATTATTACCACTTGGGCTCCAGTTAACCTATCTACCAATACATTCTCGTAATCATAAGAATTATTTGCGTTAATCACTACGACATAATCAGAAGGTATATTACCCCAAATAACCTCTATCGATTCCATCATATTTTCATAACTTTGATATTTCTCATCATTATATTTCTTAACTAATAAATATTTTCTTCGGGTTTCATTAATTATACATGAATCAGTCAATTTGCTTTTACTAAAACCTGCTTCATTATTTAAAACAACGAACTTGTCTTGTCCTGTCTCATACTCAGTTAGATAGTATTTCAATAAAGATTTTTGTCTTTCATATTCTTCTATATCGACCCTTAACTCTGGTATTATCAAATACTTACCCTCCTTAGATTGAATTGGTAAACGTTGCTCATTTTACGTAGATCCCTAACAACTATCATCATAAGATAAGAATAAAGTCCTGTTTTTATTTTCTTCGTTGATTAAGTACTAAAAAACTCATAATTAAATCATCATCTCCTTAAATTTAAGACATTTTTGTACTATTTAGGCCAAAAAAATCTGGAAAATGCCCATTAAAACGCTAAAAACCAAGGCATAATACGCCTTGGTTTTTAGATTTAGTGTTCTATTATATTATCTCATATGGAAAAAAATGTACAATACACAAATTACGGTAAAAAAATCTGGAATTTTACTAGTGCAATTCCTTATTTTTTGTCCTTATAGCTTCCTGACCTCTATATTTCACCCCAAGCGGGTTAAACTTTTCAAAATCTTGTCTTAAATCTTCATTATACATATTAACTTTCTACAATCAAAATATATCTTCACCTGAAGTATTCATATAGCTTTGCAAGCAAATGTTGCCTAAACTGATGTTCGAGCTTGGTCATTCCTCTCATATTTTTCTTATTCTAACCTTTTTTGGTACTAATACATTTAGGGGAGAGGCATTTAAATGTTGCTCTTTTATGTCTTGATTTAACAATGCTATATACTTTTTAGTCATTGTTAAGTCACTGTGCCCTAATATTCTTTGAAGGGCAAAGACATTTCCTCCATTTCTAAGAAACGTTAAAGCAAATACATGTCTTAAAGCATACGGTGTTATCTTTACCCCCAATTTTTTACTGTATTTATTTAAACGATCTTCCCAAGTAAATCTATTCATTCTCTTTCCTTCAACTGTACAAAATAGAGGAACAGAATCGTCCCAAGAAGGATGTCGCACGCTTATAAGGTCATGTATTGCTTTGGCAGTTATGACACAAATAGGCAAAGTCCTGCTTATCCTCGTTTTAGCATAATCTGAACGAACATAAATTTCTAGTCCTTTAAAATTAACGTCAGGTATCAATAAAGAAAAGCTTTCACTAGGCCTTATCCCCGTATCTAAAGTTAATAGAATTAATGAATAGTCTCTTAGACCAGCAAAAGTTTTTTTGTCAGGTAATGAAATTAATTCTTTTATTGTATCGTTGTCAATGTTTATTATCTTTCCTTCAGCTCTTCTCCTTTTAAAATCCGACAAAGGATTTTCAGATAAATATCCTTCATTGACACACCACTGAAAGAAGGCTTTTAGGTAAACTAACTTTAAATTATAATATGCTGGTTTTGCTGGCTTACTCATATATTCATAGACAGCATTTTTTAAATTCTCACTGTTTACAAATGCTTGTGGATAATACTTAAAAAATCCTTTAATATATCTCTCATAGTCTTCTAATGTCCTTTTGCTAACGCCTCCTGCTTGTTTCCACCATAAAAATTGTCCTAATGCCTCTTGCCAATTATAAGTATCTCTATCTGCCTTCAGATTTCTCTTTGACATAAAAATACCCCTTTCACGTTTTCATATAGTGAAAAGGGTTAATCCAGTTAAGTATTTATCAATGATTTTGCTTTACTGGACTAGGTAATTTTGTTACTGCAATTTTTGTTTATTAACCTAGTCTGTAAAAACCCTGATATCAAAGATTTTTGGCGGGAATGGGTGCGAATCGAACACACCAAACGCAAGCCTTGCGTTCCACTGGATTTGAAGTCCAGGCGGGCCACCAGGCCCAATCCACTCCCAAAAATCATGCAGAACATATTATAACACAAAAAACAACCAAAGCCAAATAAATCTGTCTTTGGTTGCCTGTTAAATTAAGATACACTCTTAGAAAACCTTGTTTCTTCAAGTGGCTTCGTCCTGCTTTGCAGCTTTTCTAAAATCCGTAGAAAATATTTAACCAGCTCCGGATCGAATTGAGAGCCACTTTGCCGCTGAATTTCTATAATACTTTTAGGCAGAAGTAAACCGGTCCGGTAAGGACGGTCAAAGATCATTGCGTCAAAAGAATCAACTAAAGCGATAATTCTGGCACCCAAAGGTATTTGACTACCGGTTAACCCTTCGTATCCGGAACCGTCTATCCACTCATGATGGTACAATACTGGTAAGGTCAGTTCCTCTGTCCAGCCGCACTCTCGAAGCAAATTAACTCCCAGTCTGGGATGTTGTCTCATTATTTTCCATTCTTCTACTGTCAATTTCCCTGGTTTATCCAAGATCTTTAGATCAACTAAAAGCTTGCCAATGTCGTGAAATAAGGCACCCATACTTATTTTAATAAGTTCTTCTCCATTGAGTTTAATTTCTCTGCCTAAATAGTAAGTCAAATTGGCGACATTTAAAGAGTGTTGAAAAGTATCGGCATGATGGCGTTGAAGCTTAACTAAAAGTCTACCTAGTTTAACTTTGTTGATTTCTACCTTTTGTAAAGTAGCGTCTAAACTTTTTGCCAAGTCAGTCTTTTTTATTAAATAAGAGAGGCTTGTAACTTGAAACGTAGAGTATATGGAAAGCATAAAAAAAGAACTCCTTTCGGTAGCTGGCTGCCATAGTCTACGCTTTAGGCCCTCTAGCTTTGCGTCATTGTCTTTCGACAATTTTGCCTTTTCGATGAAATTCAAATATAGGAGTATTTTGCCATAAAGTGTCGATTATGTCAATGAAATGAACTAATAGCAAATGGTTACCTTATAGACGATAGTGCTGATTAGTTAAGCGTGATCAACTAAAATCACGCTTAACTGCTTTTTAATAAAGTTTAATTGTTTTTGTAAAGAATTCTTTTATCCTGCACTCTTCTGGTAAATTTGAGCTGGTCAAAATACTCTAAAAGTGGCAAAACGTATTTCCGGGAACTGCCTAAAAGATCTCTGACCTCCGCTAACTGGACCGGTCCCTTGGCCTTTATGTGGGAAGCAATCAGGTCTTTAGCTTCCTCAATAGCTTTTTTATGGAAATATATATCCTCAGCAACTTTTACCAGATCTCCCCGTCCCTGGAGATAACGCAACAACTCTTCAGCCTGAAGCTCATTTACTCCCAAGGTGGGATATAGCTCATTCCACATCGGAGGTTGAAATTTGTTAGCGAGGTAGCTATCAGCAATTTTCTTCAGCAGTTGTTCAAGCTGGGGCGTCAACACAGGCTTAAAGCCGGCCAAAGCCACCATACTGCCTTTGATTTTAAGTTCCTGGCTTTCCTGCCAATAAGTCAGTAAACTGTTAAAAAGCTTTGGAGGATAATTACTGAATTTTTTAGAGCGCAGTTCTTCTTTAGCTATCCCGAAGCGCAAGGGGTATTGTTGATGATAGTTATGAAGAATTTCTTTAACAACCCCTAAAAGATGTTCATAACGTTCCCTGGTGGCCAGCCAGGTTTGGCCTTCCAGCTCAATACTGAACAATTGCCCATCTTCCACCATCCTTTCAGCAATAGCTACCACTTGCTCCAAAGGCAAACCTACCAGTTTGGCCAGTTCATCATAGGTTAGGAAGGGAGGTTCTTTGTCTTGCAGTTCTTCTATAAGCAGTTCTTCCGGTGTGCCTGCCAGCTTTGTTCTGAGCATTTCCAGGACTTCAGGTTTAAAGCGTTTTAGCTTTACTGCCTGGGGTTCGATGATCACTCCTCCTCCAATGGTGTGCATAGGTGAATAAGAGCGGACCACAAACCTGTCCCCTTTAGCCGCGACTACTACCTCCTCCAGTTGAAGCTGAGCCAGGGCTGTTTCCCCGGGTAGTAACTTATCCCGGTCAAGAAGGATGATCCGGCCTAAGGTCTCACTAGTTCCCACGTGAAATCTAATCCTAGTCCGGTTGACCAACTCCTTTGCCCGCTCCAGCAGTTTAAACTCTACATCAAGAAGCTGGGATGGATGGAGAGCACCCGGGGTTATGACCACACTGCCCCTTTTAATGTCGTTAACCTCCACATTAGCCAGGTTAATGGCCACCCGCTGTCCCGCCAGCGCCTCTTCCACAGGCCTGCCGTGAACTTGAAGAGACCTGGCCCTGGTGGCTATCCCTTCCGGGACAACTTCCAGGTTATCGTTCAGTCTTATCTTCCCGGACCACAAGGTTCCCGTGACCACTGTCCCAAAACCGCTGATGGAAAAAACCCGGTCAATGGGAAGCCTGGCTTTCCCCGTTAAGGCTTTAGGAGGAGTTGAAGCGGCCAGCTCCTCCAGTTTCTTTTTCAACTTATCGATCCCATAACCGGTCACTGCTGAAACGGCACACATGGGAGCATTTTCTAAAACCGTTCCTTTGAGGGCCTCCCGGATTTCCTCCTGAACCAGCTCCAGCCATTCAGGCTCTACCAGATCAGCTTTGGTAACTACGACAATCCCTTTTTTTATCTGAAGTAGATCTATAATATCCAGATGTTCCAGGGTTTGTGGCATGACCCCTTCGTCAGCCGCCACCACCAGCATGACCAGGTCCATTCCTCCTACCCCGGCCAGCATCTGCTTAATGAATTTTTCATGTCCTGGAACATCTACTAAACCCAGGCGCTGGCCGTTTTCCAGTTCCACCGGTGCAAAACCCAGCTCGATGGAAATGCCCCGCTCTTTTTCTTCTTTAAGCCGGTCAGTATAAACACCGGTTAAAGCCTTAACCAATTCGGTTTTTCCGTGGTCAACATGGCCGGCAGTTCCCACGATGATATAATCCATTAATGTTGACCCTCCTTGATTTTCCTGTAGGCTTCAGCGCATGCCTTGACCAAAAGCTTTTCCTCCCCGGGCAGGATAGTGCGCAGGTCAATAAGGATTTTACCCTGGGAAACACGGACCAGGACCGCTGGTTCACCCTTCCGCAAACTGTGGCTGAAGTCATCCTCCGACCAGTCTCCTAAGTCAATAGTAACCACATAAGTAGGAATGTCAGTGGTAGGTAAAGCTCCTCCCCCGGCCTGGGAAAAATCTTTTTCCACGCTGACCACTGCTTCCGGTAAAACCTCACTTAAAGTCTTTCTTAAAGCCTCGGCCTGCTCAAACAACTGTTCAGCCGGTGTGGTTAACATCCGCAAAGTAGGATTAGCAGTTAATACCTGCTGCTGGTCAAAGTACTCTCTTAAAGTTGCTTCCAAGCCGGCAAGAGTTAATTTGTCCACCCGCAGGGCCCTGGTCAGTGGGTTTTTCTTCATCCGGGCGATATACTCTTGCTTGCCGACAATAATTCCTGCCTGGGGCCCTCCCAAAAGTTTATCGCCACTAAAAGTGATCACATCCACCCCTTCAGTGACCAAATCCTGAACTGTAGGTTCGTCAATGATACCAAAATTTTGGAGATTGACCAGAAAACCGCTTCCCAAGTCTTCCACTACAGGAAGGTTTTGTTCCCGGCCTAGTTTTACCAGTTCGCCTGTCGTTGCACTATGGGTAAAGCCGACAATTCGGTAGTTACTGGTATGGACTTTTAAAAGAGCTGCCGTCTGCTCATTAATCGCTTTAGCATAATCCTGAATGTATGTCTTGTTAGTCGTACCTACTTCTACCAGTCTGGCGCCGCTGGCCTCCATTACTTCAGGTACCCTAAAAGAACCGCCGATTTCGACTAGTTGACCCCGGGAAACAATCACTTCTCTGTCCTTGGCCAAAGTGTTCAGCACTAGCAACACAGCTGCAGCGTTATTGTTAACGACCATGGCATCTGCACAGCCGGTCAGTTTTTTTAGCAACTCAACCACATGGTTATAGCGGGAGCCTCTTTCCCCCGACTCTAAATCAAATTCCAAATTGCTGTAACTACTGGCAACCCGATTAATGGCTTCCTTGGCCTTTTCGCTTAAAACAGCCCGTCCCAAATTGGTATGTAAGACAATACCTGTAGCGTTAATCACCGGTCGCAAATTAGGCTTTTCCTTAGCAGCGATAAACTTTAGCGTACGCTCAACAACTTCTTCCAGCAATTCTTCGCCGACCATACGTCCGGCGATTATTGCCTCTCTTAGCTCACCAATGGCTTGTCTGATACTTTCTACCACAATGGCTCTGTTAGAGTCAGCAATTGCTTTTTTTATTTCATCCTGTAACAACACTTCGTCTACAGAAGGAAGCCTGCGCAATAGGGCATGTAAGTCCATTTAACTCACTCCTGGTTTATTCTTATTCAATGTATTTAATTAAGTCCTGTTCTATCCATATTATAACCACTTTCTAACGCCGGTGAAATCAATAGCTGGCAAGAAATAAAAAAGTAAGGGCGAACCCCTTGTTCGCCCTCCTGGATGTCAAGCAATTTCCTTTTCCGTTAAAGATTAAGGCTTTATATCATCATAATTGATAACAGAGATTATATTATAGCCGTGGGCTTTTAAAACATTAGCTATAGGATTACCGTCTTCGGTAAGAAGTCGAATTACAACCAAAGCCTTGTTCTTATCTTCACTTTCCCCTCTAAAAACAGCAACTCTGGAAATATTAGCACCATAGTCTCTTATTACTTCCGTCACATCGGCTAAAACACCGGGTTTATCATCGGCTTCGATAGTAATCCGTGTACCTGGGTCCCTTACGCCTAAAAGATCGAGAAAAGCATCAAAAATGTTAGTCTCGGTGATGATACCTACCAGCTTACCATCTTCACAGACAGGCAATGCGCCTATCTTGTGTTCCCGCATCAGTAAAGCAGCTTCTTCTAGTAAGGCGTCTGGAGGAATCGTTATCACGGTTTGTTTTTTAGGAATAACATCACCAACTTTCATTTTGGCCAGCAAATAGTTAATTTCAAACACACTTAAAGAAGTGGCGGGAGAAGGTGATACTTCACTTAAATCCCGGTCCGTTACAATGCCGACCAACTTGCCCTTATCCATTACCGGCAGGCGGCGGATGCTGCTGCGCCGCATCAGTTCTAACGCTTCAGCAATCGTAGTATCCGGGGTAATGGTAATAGGGTCCTTGGTCATCCGTGAACGTACATACATACCTAATTCCTCCTCTTACTCTATATTCCAGTTTTCCAGCTCCGAAAAGGGCTTAGCCCTTAGTCGGAAGCAGCAACTTGGCTTTATCCCCCAAGATAAGCTTTTTTAATTTGTTCGCTTGCCAGAAGTTCACTGGCAGAGCCAGAAGCCACAATACGACCGGTTTCCAGCACATAAGCCCTGTTGGCAATTGAAAGGGCCATCTTTGCGTTTTGCTCTACTAGAAGTATAGTAGTACCTTGTTCATTTATTTCCTTAATGATTTCAAAAATCTCTTTAACCAAAATCGGCGCAAGTCCCATGGAAGGCTCATCTAAAAGCACCAGCTTAGGCTGACACATTAGAGCTCTACCCATAGCCAACATCTGCTGTTCGCCACCGCTTAAAGTTCCGGCTCTTTGGTTCAATCTTTCTTTTAGGCGGGGGAACTTATCAAAAACTTTCTCCATTGTTGCTTTGATTCCTGCTTTATCATTTCTGAGATAAGCACCTAATTCCAAATTTTCCAAGACCGTCAGGTTGGCAAATATTCTTCTCCCTTCCGGTACCTGGGCAATTCCTAGTTTGACAATGTCCTGAGCCGGGATGTTTATTATACTTTTACCGTTGTAAAGCACATCCCCGTCTTTCGGGCGAATAAGACCGGAAATAGTCTTTAAGGTCGTACTTTTGCCTGCACCATTGGCCCCGATCAGGGTTACAATTTCCCCTTCGTTGACCTCTAAGGAAAGTCCTTTTAAAGCATGAATAGCACCATAATAAACATTAATATTATCTATCTTTAACATCTTAAGCCTCCTCTCCCAGGTAGGCTTCAATCACCCGTGGGTTATTTTTAATCTCATCAGGCGTTCCATGAGCGATAATCTTCCCATAATCGAGCACATAAATTCGTTCACAAATACCCATAACCAGGGACATATCATGCTCAATTAAAAGAATGGTTAAATTATAGAGGTTTTGAATCTTTTTAATCAGGTACATCAAATCCTGAGTTTCATTAGGATTCATACCGGCAGCCGGTTCATCTAACAATAAGATCTTTGGTTTAGCCGCTAAAGCCCTGACTATTTCCAATCGTCTTTGTTCCCCGTAAGGTAAGTTCTTGGCCAGCTCATCCTTTTTGTCTTCCAGATAAAAGATCCTTAAAAGTTCTAAAGCATCTTCCGTCATTTTTTCTTCACCGGCATAATAACCGCCTAAGCGGAAGAAAGTACTTGCCAAAGAATACTGGCTATGCCAGTGACTGGCCACCTTAACATTATCCAGCACTGAAAGAGAATCAAAGAGACGAATATTTTGGAAAGTCCTGGCCATACCCAGGGCAGTAATCTCGTAAGGCTTTTTACCTACAATATTTTGCCCGTCTAAAATTATTTCCCCTTCAGTAGGCACGTAAACGCCGGTTAACAAGTTAAAGACCGTTGTCTTTCCGGCACCGTTCGGACCAATTAACCCAATGAGTTCACCCTGCTTCAATTCCATGTCCAGGTTCGAAACAGCAGACAGCCCACCAAATGTCTTAGATAGGCGATTTGTCTTTAGCATACACTGTCTCCCCTTTCCTTATCTCTGAATAAACTCTTAAAAGTGAACTCCTTAGTGCCCAAGAGTCCTTGAGGCCGGAAGACCATAATCACAATCAAAAGTATAGCATAGATGATCATCCTTAAGCCCCCAAAATCGATGAGCAAGGCGTTTAAGGCAGTTACGGCAATAGCAGCTATAATTGAACCGGTAAGACTACCCAATCCTCCGAAAACTACCATCACTAAAATATCAAAGGAACGGTTAAAGGTAAAAGTTGTAGGTTGAATCAAGAAGTAATAGTGAGCATAAAGAGCACCGGCAATTCCGGCAAAAAAGGCACCTAAACTGAAAGCCAGAACTTTATAATAAGTAGTATTAATACCCATAATTTCAGCAGCGATTTCATTATCCCTTACGGCGATACAGGCCCGCCCGTGGGTAGAGTTAAGAAAGTTTTTAATGGCAAAAATAGTAAACAAGGTAAAAACATAAAGCCAGGTCCAGGTGGTCATTTTAGGTATACCGTTCATGCCCGCGGCTCCGCCCACATAATCAATATTAATCAGAATACCACGGATTATTTCTCCAAATCCTAAGGTGGCAATAGCTAAATAGTCGCCTCTTAAACGCAGGGTCGGTAAGCCGATCAGAATTCCTAACAAGAAGGAAGCCAAAGCTCCGGCAAAGACAGCAACAATAAAGGGATAACCGAGTTTTAAGGTCAAAACTGCGGAAACATAAGCACCAACCGCCATAAAGCCGGCATGACCCAAGGCCAACTGGCCGGTAAAACCTACGATCAGGTTTAAACTTACTGCTGCAATGATGTTTATGCCCATCAGGTAAATATTAACCTGTTGGAAAGGCGGAATAATCCTATAATCCATGGCAAAGCCCATTGCAAAATAGAAAGCAACAAGCAGGATACCGATGAGGATATTTCTTTGTTGTTGTTTCATTTTTTTCACCTACACTTTCTCACGGGTATCTTTGCCGAATAGGCCGGTCGGTCTAACGATCAGAATCAGAATAAGCAGGCCAAAAACTACAACGTCTCGGTAATTGGTGCTCCAATATCCACTGACTAAGGCTTCCGCTATTCCCAGCAAAAAGCCTCCTGCCATAGCACCCGGAATTTCTCCAATTCCACCTAGGACGGCAGCCACAAAGGCTTTTAAGCCAGGCATTGTGCCCATGGTAGGATGAATGGTCTGGTAGTACATGCCAAGTAAAACACCGGCTACAGCGGCCAAGGCCGAGCCAATGGCAAAGGTGATTGAAATTGTAGAATCAGCGTTGATTCCCATCAAGAGAGCAGCATCTTTATCAAAAGAAACTGCCCGCATGGCTTTGCCTGTTTTAGTTTTTTGTACAAACAACTGTAAGACTATCATCAAAACTATGGTTATCACAAAAATTAAAATCTGGTGACTGGTAATAGTCACATTGCCATTAAGGAACTTATAAGTTACTTTTTGGATGGCCTGAGGGAAGGAAACATAATCGGTTCCAAAGACGACCAAACCGCCGTTTTGTAAGAGCAAAGATACACCAATAGCAGTGATCAAAGCAGCTAACCTGGTAGAATTGCGCAGTGGCTTGTAAGCAACCCGCTCAATGATAATGCCGAGTAAAGCAGATACTGCCATAGCGATGAGAAGGGCTACAAAGAAATTAAGTTTAAGCACGGAAACAGCAAAAAAGCCGGCATAGGCTCCAATCATCATGACTTCGCCGTGGGCAAAATTAATTAACTGGATAATTCCATAAACCATCGTGTATCCTAGGGCAATCAAAGCATAAATACTGCCTAGGGAAAGTCCGTTTAACAGTTGGGCAATAAATAGTTCCATATGGCACCTCCTCCTTTTGAGGTTTTGAGTTCAAAATTTTAAGTAGATGGGAGTTAAGAGTTTTTATTTTAAATATATCTATAACCCCTAGCTCATTAGTCAACTATCAGACACGGTCAGTCATTAGTCACCAGCGTTTTGTTTTAACTGTAAATACTTCTTAATACTTAATACTAACTTCTAGTAATTGATGACTGGCAATAAATAAGTCTATTTAATGCTTACAAAGGAAATGCTCCATATATTAGCAAGTAAGGAAAAAATTGAAAATAGGGGGGCCTCGCCCCCCTTGGCCTTACTGCTTAATTGCTTGGAGCAATCTTGGTTCTAAGGGTTTGTTCTCCGTTTTTCATTTCAATAATTGAAATTTCTTTTACCGGATTGTGTTGCTCATCAAAAGAGAATTTACCGGTAATGCCTTCGAAATCCTTAGTTTCTGCCAAAGCTTTGGTGATGGCTTCTGGATCAGTTGAACCTGCCCGTTTAATAGCATCAGCTAAAAGATAAGCAGCATCGTAAGCAGTAGCAGAGAAGGAAGCCGGAACACTTCCGTATCTTTCCTTATAGGCATTTACAAAGCTTTGAACTCTCTCATCTGGGTCTTGCGGAGAGTAATGGTTGGTAAAGAAGGTATTATTGAGAGCCTCAGCTCCGGCAACTTCTACCAAAACCGGTGAATCCCAACCGTCTGCACCTAAGAAAGGTACGTCTATACCCAGTTCTCTGGCCTGGCTGATAATTTTAGCTACCTTATTATAATAACCAGGAACGTAGATCAGTTCAGCACCAGCTTGTTTAAACTTAGTTAAAGTAGGTCTGAATTCTTCATCAGCATCTACATAGCCTTCTTCGGCTACAACCTGGCCACCTAAAGCAGTAATGTTTTCTTTAAACACTTGATAGAGACCTTTACTGTAGTCATTAGAGTTATCATAGTATACTGCAACTTTCTTTACTCCCAGGTCATGAATTGCGAAGTCAGCAGCTACTACAGCTTGCGGTGGATCGATGAAACATGTACGGAAAACATATGTTCTTGTTTCTTTGGTTTGAGGATCAACAGTTACATCAGGATTAGTAGCAGAATTAGTAATTAAAGGTACTTTGTACTCAGTAGCTACAGGGATTGTATTTAAGGTAGCCCCGGTAGTTGCCGGCCCTAAATGAGCAACTACACCTTCCTGAGTAATAAGTTTGGTAGCAACACTCATGGCTTCAGTTGCATCAGATTTGTTGTCCAGGACAATAGCTTCAAGCTTTTTGCCGTTGACACCACCTGCTGCATTGATTTCATCAAAAGCCAAGAGGATTGCATCCTTGGCGGTAGTACCGTAGTCAGCGGCACCACCAGTTAACTCATAGTTAACACCAATTTTAATTGTATCTCCCGAACTACTACTTTGGCCGCCGCAACCGGTTAAAGCCACAGAAAGAACCATGACTAAAAAGAGGGCAGCAGCCATCAGCTTATTTCTCTTCATGTTATTACCCCCTATTGTTTTATTTTTTCCTACTGTACTGCCATACTACTACACGGAACCTTGCTACTATTGGATATCCGTGTCCTATTATAATATCGATTATATAATCCAGGGGGTGCCCTGTCAATTACAAGAATTTAGAATAATGTTGCTTTAATTTGATAAAGCCACAATTTTACCTGAGCTTACCCTTTTAGGAATTTAAAAACCTTGGCAAGAAGCCAAGGCCAGGTTTTACCAAAAAGGTAAACTCGAAAATTTTAAACAGCAAAAATTTCTTCCTTGATCGGCGTTATTTTTTCCAGTCCATGTTCGCCCACGACAAAAGTGTTTTCCAAGCCTACCGCCCCGATGTGGGGAAAGACAAATTTGGGCTCAAGGGCAATGACCATTCCGGCTTGTAATTCTACCTTAAATTTAGCCGCTAAAACAGGTAATTCATTAAGTTCTAGACCGAGGCCATGACCAACAAATTTAGCTTGTTCTTCGTAGCCCATAAAATATTGTTCTAAATTATAGTTTTTAACTGTTTTAAGCGCTAGATCATATAAGGCAGCGCAGCTTACACCCGGTTTAGCTGTCATGGCAATCTTTTCCTGAATTTCTTGGGCCACTTGATAGGCCTTATTCTGCTCCGCAGGCAGAGAACCAAGGCTGTAGGTTCGGGAAATGTCCACGTTATAACCGTAAAAATTGGCCACATAGTCGATCAAAATAGTTTGGCCCGGCTTTAAAGCTTTGCCGCTGGTTCCCAGTGGAAAAGCCCTGCTCAAGCCCTGACCCCCCAGAGCCAGATCATAAGCGGGAGGTTCCAGGGCGTTATCGCCAACTAAAACTTGTCCAAAGAAAAAATCCTGATTGGCACCATAATTACGAATTAAGCCGATATGGCCTGCCTTGCGAAATTCATATTCCACAGCAGCCGCCAGTTCATAATCAAGCATACCTGCTTTGATCAACCGGGGAAAGGCCTCAAAAACTACAGCGGCTTTTGCTCCGGTTGCCTTTAATTGCTGAAGTTCATAAGGACTTTTGACGGCCCTTTGTTCCCTGATAAGGTTTGAAATGTCATGGACTTCTATTCCAGAAAAGATCTGCACCAGGCGCTGATAATCTTTAACCGGCAAGGTAGCCAGCTCCAGGCCAAGCTGAGCCGGCTTTATTCCGACCTCAGTCAGCAACTCTTTGATTTCTTCCGGTTTCTTAATTAAACAGATTTCTTTGAGGGGAGATTGGGCCCTGGCCTGGCGGTAATTTTTCCGGGTAAAGAGAATAGGTTCCCCTTCCCGGGGCAGGAAAAGGTATGCTGCCTGCACAGTTCCTGCGTAATAATAGAGGTTGACGTTGCTTGTAATCAAACAACCATCTAAATTTTTTTCCTGCAATTTTCTCTGCAGTTTAAGAAGGCGTTGAGCGATCTCACTTGCTTTTAATTCTTTCTCCACATTATCCCCTACTTTTTAAGTTTTCCGATTAATTAGATTTTAAAGTAACTTTTAGCATATTTAAAGCCATTACGCAAGAATGAAACCAATATTCCTCCTAATAAGACAAAACCTAAATAGCCAAAAAGCGGGTAAAGGCCGGCAATTAGCCTGGTAAAGCCAAAGGGCGTGATAAGGCAAGCTGAGCCCAGCAACAAGATAACTAAAAGCATGGTTGGAACAGGACTTTTACCGCCTATTCTTTTGATTAAAGAATAAAGATTAGCTACTGCCGTAGTCAGCATGGCCGCCAGCAAAACCAGGGCATAAAGCAGCTTTAAAACTTTAAAATCCCCCGCCAAAATCAGCATGGGTACTTCTTCACCTGCTATGTAATGAAAATTCCACATTAAAGCCAAAACAATTATTAAAGCTAAAAACCCTAGACTCAATCCGCCTATAACTCCGCCCCAAAAACAGGAAGGCCGATCTATTTCCAAAGAACTTAAAATCACGCTGCCTAAAACCATATTATAGGAAACATAAAGAATAGCAGAAAGCAACCAACTGCCAAAAGCAAAGCTGGTCGGTGGTATGAATAAACTATTACCCCATCCTCTATAAATAGCGTAGCCGGCCACCATGATCGTCACAATTCCTAAGAAAGGAATGAGCAGATTATTAAATTGCAATACTCCCTGCTCACCATGGAACATGGTAAACAGGATGAGCGCACAGGAGAGGGTCAGGGCTGGAATAGTTTCCATCTTAAATTGTTCGGCAAGGGTAGCTCGACAACCGGCCAGCATGACAACCAAGCCGGCAAAGAGCATGAAGGTAATCAGCAGATCAATTATCCTACCCAATTTTTTCCCTAAAAGACCTATTAGCATTTGATCATAAGAACTTATCCTTTTGGCGTATTTATAACTTATAACATAACCGCCCAGGGCTGCGAACAAAAGTCCTGCTAGGACTACTCCAAAAAGACCGTGGCAGCTAAAGCGGGCAAAGAATTGGAATAGCTCCTGGCCGGAGGCAAAACCTGCTCCGATCAAGGCTCCAATGTAGCAATTGGCAATTGCCAAGCTATGACCCACCGTTTTTTTCAATTTTCAACCTCCTCTCCCTTACCATCTAATTAATAGATATGAACTTAAGGCGGGGAATATCATCATCAGTTTCAGGCAAGGAGGTTGAAACTTAAAGGAGCAGTCTTCTGTATAAAAACACCAGGATTTACATATAATTTAGACACAGGTTATTTAGGAGGTCTGACATGTCCACTTTTTCCTTTTTGACCCGTTTTGCTCAGGTAGAATTAAAATCTTTACCTGATCTTAAACTTCCTGACAAGGTGAAGTATCATTACCAGGATCCTCACATTGTTGAGCGACTGAGTTTTGTCTTTGCCCAACATCTTGCCAGGCTAAACCCCGACTTGTCAAGGCCTTTAGTCGTAGTAGCCATCGGTACCGACCGTTCTACCGGGGATTGTCTTGGTCCCTTAGTAGGTACCATGCTGCAAAAGCAAGACACCGGTTTACATGTGTTTGGCACGTTAGAAAACCCGGTCCATGCCACCAACCTAAACTCTAAATTGGAAGAGATCAGAAAAGGCTTTAAAAATCCTTTGCTTGTAGCAGTAGATGCTTCCTTGGGGCAAGTGGAAAGTGTAGGTTCCATTACTTTAGCAACCGGTTCTTTAAAACCAGGAGCCGGAGTGAATAAGAATTTGCAAGAAGTAGGAGAGCTTCATTTTACTGGCGTTGTTAATGTAGGCGGATATATGGAGTACTTAGTATTACAAAATACCAGGCTGGGCCTGGTCTGGAAATTGGCTGAATTGATTGCGGATAGCATCAAAGGTGGCTGTAGATTGGCCCAAGCCAATCTTTTTAAAAACTTCCAGCAAATCTTGCAATAAGGGATCTTTAAGCAGACATATCAAACTGGAATCATTCCTTGTTTCGTAAAGATGAGATTTACATGCCAATACAGTCAAAGATATGGAAAGGCGAAGTATAACCTACTTCGCCTTTTTACTGACCAAAATCATTTTTAGCTTGCCAGTCGTTGCCCGGTAGCCTTACTAATAGCTTCCAGTTCTTCCTCCGTCAAGCGGTAACTGGAAACTTTGTTCTTAACCGGCTTAGCGAAAATTCTTGATTCCTCACGGCCGTAGATGCTGGTGAGCACTAGGCCATCACCCTTTTGGTCAAGCAAAGCTACAGAAAAGCTTAAATCGCCGCCCATATCGGAAAAAGCATTATACCTGACTACACCTACATGCTGAATTGCATAGGTCAAATTTTCCTGTAAAGCTTGATTTGTTTTTTCCAAGTCAGCAAATTTCCCCTCCAACAGATTTATCCTATTACCTAATTGAATCAGCATATCATCTAAACTGCTTTCCTCGAAGTCCGCTATCAGGTTATAATACCGCTTATATATTTTGCGCTTGCCTCGCACATTGATTAGAACTAAGATGAGAAAAAGGAGATTTAAAACAAGTAAAGAAGGCACAATAACGACTACGTATTTTTGCAAAAAATCAGCCACCAATTGAAAATTTAGGGGCATAAATAAGTCCTCACTTTCTAAGCAGTTTGCGAAAGTTATAATTTCGACAATTTATCAGGTTTTCCTCCCATTCAGAAAAGAAAGGAAGAAAATGATAAACATGTTTGAGATAGATTGGGTCAGTAGCTTTAGTTTTTTCTGTCGGGAAAGACAACCGGCAAACATCATCGATTTTTTCTTAGCTCATCAAGCCTTAGATGTTTATATAATACCGACTGGCAGCAAACAATCTTTTGTTTATCAAGTCCATATTCTGTGCAAAACAACGCAGGAAACATACTTTTGCCGACTCATAGCTGAAAATTACACCCCGGACTTTCAACTGACCAGGCAAGAGCGGTATAAGCTTCGCCGGGAGTTTAGAAAAATCGAAATTGCCGGCAACCCTCTTTTAGTTAAATGCGGATATATAATTTCCTATGGAAAAAAGTACTACCTCCAGCTTAAACCCGAATATGAAGACTGTAAAAGGCTAGCCCAAATTTTTAACCGTCCTGTAAGGGAAGTATATCAAATCGCCATGAAAAAGGCGCGTGCCGGTTTAAATCCCTGACTACACGCCCTGAGTTGTCCCGAGAGTCCTTGTCTTTAAGCAAACCATTCCAATTCATAGTTGTTCTTTACTTAAAAGAAACTGGCCAAAAGCGCTGCTACTAAAATGGCCGGCAGCAGATTGCCGACCTTAATATCGGCAACTTTTAAGAGGTTTAAACCTATTCCAAAGATTAATAAACCGCCGGTCGCTTTCATTTCAGCGATGACAGCTTCAGTCATGAACACTTGGATCCATGAAGCCAAAAGAGTTATAAGCCCCTGATAGATGAAGACGGGAAGGGCAGCAAAAGCTACACCTATACCTAAGGTAGAGGAAAACATGATCGCACTTACTCCGTCCAAAATTGCTTTAGCATATAAAGTCTGGTGCTGTCCGGTCAGCCCACTTTCTAAAGCACCCATGATAGCCATTGCGCCTACACAAAAAACAAGACTTGCCGTAACAAAAGCCTTGGCAAAGGTATTATTCTCTTCTTTGCTAAATTTGGCTTCTAAATATAAACCTAAATTATCTAATCCTTGTTGTAATCTAATTAATTCACCCAGAATCCCGCCTACCACCAAGCTGATGATGACAATGGTGATGTTTTGGGTGGCAAGGGCCATTTGGCCTCCGATTAGCAAAACTCCTAAACCAATTGCCTGCATAACAGTTGCTCTTATATTTTCAGGTAATCCTTTTCCCAAAACTATCCCCAATAAACTTCCGGCAACAATGGCTAGAACATTTACTACTGTGCCCAACATAATCTCACTTCCTTGCTAAGTAAAATCCATAATGACTTATTGTACCATATTTGTAGCATTTTGGGCACTCTGAAAGCTAAAAGTCTTATAACTTTGCTGGGATTAGAAGATTTAACTCACCACAAAAAAGAAAACAAGGGAAAACCCTTGTTGGACAATGATTATTCCAAAAAATAAGGAAGCTCTTCAGGCACTGTGGTAAATTCTCCTTGATGTAAGGTAATGTAACCATGTTCTTTGAGCTCCTTGGCTACCAGATAAAGAGAAGCTCTTTTTTCTTCGGAAAGCTGGGAAACAAATTCATTTATCTCACGTGGTGAAGCATTGCTGGTAAATTTTATGCCTCCGTACTTAAGGTAGTATTCGGCTGCCATACCTACCCCCCTTTGAGGACTTTTTAAAAACTATTCCCTTCTAAATAAAAAATATGTAACAATTAGTATTTTTTTAAATACACAAAACCCCCTTACAAGGGGGTTTTACCTTAATGAAAGACAATATCAATTTTCTTTCTGTTTTTGGAAGCTATTTTAGGCATGCGCACTTCGAGGACACCATTTTTATAAGTAGCTTTGGTTCCTTCTTCAGAAACAGAAGCAGGCAAACTTATGGATTTTTGAAACCTGCCGTAGAAACGCTCCTGCCGGTGAACTCTTTCTTCTTTATCCTCACTAAACCTATTTACCGCACCGCTAATAGTTAACAGGTTGTTCTCGATTTCAATCTCTACATCGTCTTTACTATTTAAACCAGGAAGATCAAAACTGACAACTACCTCATTTTTAGTTTCATACAAGTCAACATTGGGGCTTCCGAAACGGTCGCTTATAGTTGCCTTTAATGCAGGAATTTCCGTACTTAAAAAATGGTCAAATTCACGCCTGATATTTTCCAGGTGCCGTAAAGGTTCATAAGGTATTAGCGTCATAGTTTTAACCTCCTTTAGTGTTTTCCCTATTCTTATAAGTTCCCTTGCCGATTAAAATTTATACCTTCAGCCAGGAGAAACTATTAGCTATAAGGAATAACAAGCTAAAGGCTATGACGACCGTCTTCAATCTCATCAACTTGCAGTATTGTCTTCCTTAAACCACATCTTTTTCTATAAGATTCTTACTTCTATGCTTGGCATTATACAACAGCTTGTCCACTTTGCCAAAGAAACTGTTATACTCCTCACTTCCTGCTTCAGCTACTCCACCGCTAATCGTAACCGTTATATCATTTTCCCATTGCAGTTGACTGATGACCTTCCTAATCCGCTCTAAAACAGTATACCCCTCCGCTAAATTAGTGTTTGGCAAAACAATCAAAAACTCGTCTCCACCATAACGCCCGACCAAATCAGTCGGCCTTAAATTATCAACAATCGTCTTACCGATGATTTTCAAGACCTGATCGCCAAATAAATGGCCGTAAACATCATTAATATTTTTAAAGTTATCCACGTCGATAATTGCCACTGTTAATTTCTGCTGATTTTCCTGGGCTAACTTCAGCTCTTCATTTAGTCGGTCAACAATAAGCCTTCTATTGTATGTTTCAGTTAAAGGATCAGTGATCGATAATTTCTGAAGTTTTTGCTTCTCCTCTTTCAACAGTTTGGTTAATTCTTCCGCCCGTTTTTGCTCGCTCAGATAGCCGTCTACCAATGCGGAAATAAAAAGGGCGTTGGAGACAAAACAGATAAAAAAGCCGAAGGAAAAATCCTGATACCTGGTCAGGACCGAGTTATAGCCACTAATTAAGTCCGGCCGGTAGTATTCTAAAACTATTAAAGCAACTACAATTAGTCCAAAGACGGTAAGCACCGCTTTTCTGACCAACCCGCTAAGCAGTAAAGCAACTACCCCCACGTTGATAATCAGGTAAAAAGGAATACTCCCGTAAGTTCCTGCATTAATAAGCCACATGAATGGAAAAAAGCAAAAGCTGAGTAAAATTGCCGAAGCTAAAGCAGGCTGATCATAGTATCCCCCAACTCTGGAAAAAAAGTAGAGGATAAGTACAATAATACCAAAGATAAAAGGAACGATTATCGTGATCGGTTCTAAACCAAGCGCAAAATTTATTAAACTGGCAGAAAATGACATAGCAATTCCGATTAGCAATAAAATATTGAACACCCGGTGGCGTAGGGGAAATACCGATTCATTGCCAACCAGCATGGCCAATATTTTCCTTTTCATTACCCCAGCCCTCCAATTGACTAAAGCATGTTTTGCTTTTCAAGAAGTCAAAAACAGGACAATATTTCCACTTTCTGTGGTTTTATTTGGTAATTTTTTCAACCTTTACGGGCAAAATTTGCAGTAGATCTTGAGGAGCCAGTTCAACTTGATAACCAGGTTTTCCGGCACTAAAAATTATGCTTTCCAACTGTTGACTGGAACTGTCCAAAACTGTTTGATATGTTTTCTTCATCCCGATAGGTGAACATCCACCTCGGATATAACCGGTCACTTTTGGAAGATCCTTGACTTTTATCATTTCCACTGCTTTTTCCTTGACTACCCGGGCTGCAGCCTTTAAATCTAATTCACTGGCGACCGGAATGATAAAAACATAATATTCCTGACTGGTACCTTGAGCGACCAGGGTCTTGAACACTTTTTCCATCGGTTGTCCTATTTTTTCTGCCACGGAAACCCCGTCAACAAAACCGTTTTCCACTTCATAAGTAAAAACCCTATAACTTATTCCTTCCTTATCAAGCAAGCGCATTACATTGGTCTTGATTTTTTTCAATGGTCTCACCGCTGTATTTACATAGTTGGCTACTTTTATTATCTCTCAAACATTTAATTAAAGAAAGGCACAACATATCCCTTACTATTTTTTTCAGCTCTACAATTTCTAAGCTACAATATATCGGTTTTCTTATTTCTTCTTTTTACTCCTAGGTAGCCGGCAAAGATCAGCACAAGTAAAAAGCAAGGTCTTAGGAAGTAGACGTCATTGTTAGTAAAGAGCTTAAAAGCCTGATAAAGAAAGGAGAATTTTTTATTCCTATATAGCGTAAAGAATAAGTCATTTTCAGGCAAGGAGGCAAGCCTGGCTGTATATAACCTTTCACCTTCTTGTTTAAAGTCGATGTTACTGTCTACAATATATGGCGCTTTCTCCGGCGTCCTTATTTCAATATTTTTCATCTAACCTGGCTCCGTAGAGATTAGACAACTGATTTTCTTCAGCCTCGGGCAACGACAAATTATCCTGCTCAATGTATTTAGTCAAATAATCCTTTAGGCTTTTCTCTTTACTTAACTCCTCACATTCATATAACTCGGTCTTTTCTTGCAATTCTCCGTCAATATAGCCTGCTTTATGGAAATCAACATCTTTACCTAAAACAAAGATTTCCAGGACTTCCGGTTCGCGACACCGAGCAGCAATTCTTACCTTTTGTCCTTCCCGTTCAAACCTATTAAAACCTTTTACTAAAACCCTGGTTCTGGTGGGATCAAATTCAAAATCAATGGCAAAATTTACGCCTAGTTCACTCGTTGGTTTAATTTTAAAGACATAAAGTCTACCCAGTTGGTTCCAGGAAAAATGTTTACCCCGATAAGGTTGCTTGGTAATTGTCTTTAGTATTTGGGCAAAATCTATCTGCCACCCCCTCTGTCGACCGGCACGGCCTTGTTCACCTATTTTTTCACCAAAATATAGTTCAAATGGTACAACCTGCTGATCAACTGTAATCGCTACCTTAGCATCTGCATAATCTTGCAGGGAACATATAAATGGAAAGGCCATTTGCACAGTCAAATCTTGTTCCGTAGGATTTACAAGTTCATAACTGGCTGTCACCTCAGCCTTCGGTGAATAATCACGATTGTCTTCCTCACTAAAGTCAAATACCAGCTTTTCCCTTTTTACTTCAATAGGACAGCTTTCAGCAACGGCTAAGATTTCAGCTGAAGGGTAACCTTGCCAGTAAGTAGGACCTGAATTGGCGTTAGCTTCTGTACTTATTATGGAAAGCACTACCGCCAGAAAGAGGGCTACTATTTTTTGCATAAATCTCATAATTCTCTCCTTATACAAATAAGGCAAGCTATGATTTTTAGCCTGCCATTATCAATTAAGACGTCATATTTACTTAACGGATAAAATTAGTCTTAACCGGTTCTTCATATTGAGGTCTATGGATACCTTTTTCTCTACCTGCCTCAATACACTTTAACAACCAGGCCATATTATTGCCAAGGGTTCGCATGGTTTGCATACCTTCCAAATCCTGTTTGACTTCTTCCGGCGTATTGCCATGAACCTGATTCCAATACTGGGAGGAAACAATCGGCATATTATTAATTGTAAAGTATTTATTAAGCTGATCAAAAGCTGCTGAAGCGCCGCCACGACGACAACTTACTACAGCAGCCCCAAGTTTTCCGGCAAACAAATGGCCTTTGCCATAAAAGAGTCTATCCATAAAAGATGTAATAGCTCCTGAAGCAGCAGCATAGTGAACAGGAGAGCCAAAGACAAAGCCGTCGGTTTCTGGAACTTTGCTTAGTAATTCGTTGACTCCGTCGTTTATAAAACATTTACCGCTTTTCAAGCATCTTCCGCAGGCAATGCAGCCTGGAATCGGGTCGGTACCTAATTGCATGAATTCAGTATCAATGCCATTTGCATTTAAAGCTTTTTCCACCTCTTTGAGAGCCGTATATGTACAACCTTTAGCATGAGGACTTCCATTTATTAAGATTACCTTCATGTTTAAAACTCCTTTCTCTTAATTCTGTCTTATCTTGCTTATTACTTTGGATATTTTCCTATAATTAAATTTGAGCATTACAAGCGGTGGAATACTCAAGACGATGTATATAATTGAAAAGCTAACTGCAGAAAAAGTACAATACTTTTCCACCAATCCCATAATAATAAAAAGTACTCCTAGCCAAAAATACGCTATGGCTAGCCCTTTACGGTAAGAAGCAAGCCTATCCTTATCTACTCTGTCTTTTTCATTATACCTGAAAAAGTAATTTAGATTAAAGAAATGGCTAACTCCTTGGACAAGCATGTATAACCCTAAAAAAAGCTGGGCATGCATTTTTACTTTCCTTTCAGAAAAGTTTGCCAACGTAATCGTTTTGTTTTAATTATAATCGCAAGGGTTTATACAGGAAATGTTTCACGTGAAACTTTTTAGTCTAATGTTAACTATAACCTGGTTCGTTTCTTGTAGTATTTCACTTACTAATTTTAACTTACTGTCCGAATGCGCTAAAGAGGTTCTATTCAATCGGTAAATTGTGCTGCTTTAAGAAGGATAACTTATCCCAGTAACCCCTTTGGAATATAATTTTATCATTAACAATCTGAAAAAAGCCGCATCCTCTTAAACCCAAGGGATCTCGCCATTCTAAAATAGCCCATTGGCCGTCTTCAAAAATGTTTTCAACAATACAAACCATTTTTGCCTGGGCAAACTCCTGCTCAAACATCTTTTTAATTGCTGCTTTACCTACCAACGGCTCATTGGCAACCTGATGATTTATTGCCTCATCATGATATAAATCGCTGATTGCCTCTACATCACCCTTGTTAAAAGCGTCAACCCATTGGCATAGAACTTCTTTGGGCCTCATATTTTAATTACCTCCAGTAATATAGTACTGTATTTTTAGTAACAGAAATTATATTTAAACCTTACAAACCTTTGATCTTCCAATTTTTTAGCGATGTCTTTAGAACATATATTGCTTCTGTTTAATCTCGTCGTGTTGTTCTTAGCTTATATTTATTTAATTCACGGTTTCTTTTCTGTCAACATATTGGTCATAGCTATTGTTTATTCAATTTTTTACATAGCCATATAAAGTTAAGTTTTACTTTAAAATTAGCTCATTTGGAAATGCTTCTTTGCTTAAAACATTCCACATCTTATCAATATAGGCGGTCGTATAAGCCTGTTCAAGAAAATGATAGTAATAAGCGCCTCGCTCGGTAAGTAAATATTCATTATTTACTTTCTTTAAAAAGCCCATTTTCTTGGCCAGTTCTAATTCCAGACCATACATTTTATTCAAGGGTTTTCCTAACAGTCTTTCAAATTTGGCCTCTGAGATTTTTAAGGAATAAGCGTTCCAGAAAAGATAATAAACCGCTCTCTGCCTGGGAGTAAAATCTAAGCTTAAAGCTGTAGGAAGTTGTTCCTTATTAATTCTGGCCAGATAAGCTTCAAGAGAAAAGGTGTTTATTTTAAATTGACTGCTTAACAAAGTAGCGGCTGAAACTCCAAAGCCTAAAAAATTATCCCGGGTAACGGATGAATATCTCCCGGTACCCTTTTGCGCAAAAGTCCATACTGCAGTTCTTTCTTTGCCTGTCCTTTCACAGTAAGTACAAATACTATGGAGCATTTTTCTCTTTTCTTTTTCTGAGAGAGGCCGGTAAACATTACTAGCAAAGGTGAAATCTATGAAGGGATAAGTGGATATTTGGCTAGCTCCCAGGTCAAAAGCCTTTTTCAGATCTGTAAGAAGGATTTCCTCTGTTTGTTTTGGCAGGGCAAAGATTAAGTCAACATCAATTACCTTAAAACCAGCTTTAGTTACTAGTTTTAGTTTTGCCTCAAAATCTGCATTTTGTCTGCCAATGGCTGCTAAACACTCGTGATTAAAGGACTGGATTCCAAGACTTACCATAGTTATCCCGGCAGCTTTTAATAAATCCAAGGTAGGCTCGTCAATATCATCGGGATGAAGTTCAACGCCTATATCTTGCCTGATTATAAAGTATCTTTCCAGAAAGTCGATAATTTCTTTTAAAAACTCTTTCATTAAAGCGGGAGTTCCTCCGCCAAAGTATAAACTGGTCACTTCTTTTTTCTTTTTTTGCCGGGAACCGACCATTTCTATTTCTTTAAGCAGCGCTTCTTTATATCGTTCAGCCAGTTCTCTTTTATAAAGAAACTTACAGTAAGGACAAAAGGGACAAAGACTACGGCAGAAGGGAATGTGAACATAAAGGCCCAGATCCTGTTCATCTTCATAGGAGAGGGGCAAATGATAAGCATTAGTAAATATAAAAGGTTTAAAGGACCTGATTAAAAGAATCCGCAAAAAAGAAGTCAGAATCATTTTCATCTCCTAAATATATTTTAAATATGTTCTTAACATATCAATAATCACCCGAAGATTTCCCTGAAAGATCAATGCATATTCGGCTGCAAAAAAGTAACCGCACTGCTTACATAGATCCTTAATTCAATACATCTTCCACAAATTGACTGTTTTCCGTTTTCCATCACTACACACTGATAGCAAGGAGTGGGAAAAGTATTATTAACGATATCTTGAAAAGCACTTTTTAAATTAAAGATTGGATATCCTTTGTCTATCAACTCGGCAATCTGGTTACAGCAAGCCTGCTTTTCTTCTTTGGTCAGCGTTAAGCTTTCTGTATTAGGATAGGGAGTGTGGAAATTAAAAGAAACAGCCCTGACCTTTTTCTCATCTTTAGCAATTTTACATACTTCATTGATGTCATCCTTATTGATGCGATTAATGGCCATATATAAACAGATATTATCTGATGTAGCGTTTCTAATATTGGCCAAAATCTTATCAAAAGTATCTCCCCTGATAGAATTATGAGTTTCTCTTCCTCCGTCCAGGCTAAGCAAAATCAGATCTGCTTCAGGTAGGTCTAAGAGAAAGGTTCCATTGGTTACCACATTAACAAGTAGAAAGCCTCTTTCCTTAGCTTCTTTTACTAAATCTTGTACATTTTTCTTTTCATCTTGCCAGAGAAAGGTTTCTCCGCCACAAAAAAACAAGATGCGAATTCCTTGTCGATAAAGAAGCTCCATTTCCCGTCTGATTTGTTGGTAGGGATAAATACGAGAGGTAATGTTATTAACAGCACAATGTTTGCAGGCAAGGTTGCATTTGTCAGTGAGAATAATGGTGCCTACAATAGGCTTTTTTCTGCCTAGTAAAATTGTACTTACTCCGAAGGCGGAAAAATACAAAAAAGTTGTAAGTTTCATCTATTAGCTCCTTGTCAGTAAAGGCAAACTTTTATCCAATATAAGTTGCTTTTCCTTTTAAATATTTAAACATCTTATCTCATTAATAAATTATTAAATTAAAAATATAGGTTTCTACGTTAATTTCCTTTTACCTGTAAATCCATAATCACTTTTTCTTAAAAACTTCTTGTCCTTTACTTGATATTCAGCCAGTCTAAATTCATTTCTCACCTTTATACAGGTAACCAGCTTTAACGATTTCTCTCAACAAGTAATAAAAGCAAAACAAAAATAAGGCAGCTTTTCTTGTCTTTATTTACTTTTCTAAGCTAATGTTTCACGTGAAACGTAAGCTATTTCAGTTTTTCTAATTTCTAACTGAGATTTAAAAATAATCTTGTCGTCTGCCAGTTTCACCCCTTCAATATAAACAAGTTGATCGTTTAAATCCGACGTATCTTTGTAAAGTGCCATGGTCTCTCCCGGCAGAGTTTCAGTAAGAAAGTTCACCATTATGCTTTTTACCTGATATTTCTTATGACTTTCCAGATTAAAACAGTCCATAATATAATCTATATATTTTGAATTGTTTAAATGACCGTTAAAATCAACATCACTGTAACCAACGGTTTTTAAGTAAACTTGTTCTAAGCTGCCAAAATCTTTTAATTTTTTAACAGGATAGTCAATAATCTTAGGCTTATTAATTCTAGGAAATCTTTCTCCAAAAATTCCTAACTTCTGAATCTTTCGGCTAGCCTTATCCATAATCACCCAGGTAGAAATAGCTTTAACAATAATGCTACCTGATTGATCATAAACAACAAAACTCCTGTCAATTTCAAATTTACGAGCTTCCTGATGCCAGGTTCCAATGCTAATTATTTCATCTAAAGTTGGAATACGTTCAAAGTGTAAGTAAAATCGTACCAAAACCCAAGCTAGATTTTCTTTCTCCAGTACACTGACACCAACGTTATGTTGATCGCTGGCTAGGCCGGCAATATCCTGAAAACAATTCAAGAGGGCACTTAGTTTCATCTTTTTAGTAAAATCTACATCACTTAAGCTAACCTGATACTCTTTTTTAAAAAGATAATCATCCATCTTCCCAAACTCCTTTGCTTTCCAACTTCCATGTAACAAAATATCATCTTGGCAATAGTGCCATAACAGCAATTGAGTTGTGAATAATATTAAATATAATTTAAGGGCGAAAATTCGCCCTGTTTCACGTGAAACAATTTTATGCTTTTTATGATACTTCGATCAAATCTATAATCCTGATTAAATCGTCCTCACTGTAATATTCAATTTCAATTTTTCCTCTATTACCGTTGTTGGTCAGGCGCACCTTAGTGCCAAAATAACTCTTTAGCCGGTCTTCTATATCTTGTAAATCGGGAGTTAAATTATTTACTTGGGACTTTTTCTTTTGCTTCTTCTTTTGTTCATCTTTAATGGTCAGTACGCTTTTTACGATTGCTTCGGTTTCACGTACAGAAAGATTTTCCTTGATAATTTTCTCTGCTAATTGAATTTGACCGGCCGGGGGCAGTGGTAAAAGGGCTCTGGCGTGGCCGGCAGTTAACTTGCCTTCAATAACGTGTTGCTGGATTTCCGTCGGCGCAGATAATAGGCGTAAAGTATTGGCAATATAAGGCCTGCTTTTACCTACCTTTTTAGCCAATTCTTCCTGAGTAAGCTTAAACTCATCCAAAAGCAACTGATAGGCGCTAGCTTCTTCCAAGGGATTCAAATCTTCCCTTTGAATATTTTCGATGAGGGCAATTTCAGTTGTTTCCTGCAAATTGAAATCTTTGATCAAAGCAGGAATTTTTTCTAAACCGGCCAGTTTAGCAGCCCGCCATCTCCTTTCCCCTGCAACCAGCTCAAATTTGTCACCTGCTTTTCGAACCACTATAGGCTGAACAAGCCCATGTTCTTTAATGGATTTTGCCAATTCTTCCAAGGCTTCTTGCTGGAAGACTTTTCGAGGCTGATATTTGTTAGGTTCGATTAGATCTATTTTTATTTCCACAATTTTATTGTCATTCGGCACAGTTTCCTCGGCCTGAGTAAGCTCTGCCATCACATCAAGATCAGTAGGAATTAAAGCTCCCAGGCCCTTGCCTAAACCTCTTTTAGCCATTTTCAATCACTTCCTTTGCTAAATCCTGATATACTTCCGCTCCTCTGGACTTAGGATCATAAGTTATAATAGGTTTACCATAACTGGGAGCCTCACTTAAACGCACATTGCGCGGGATGACGGTTGCAAAAACTTTATTTTTAAAATGAGCCTTTACTTCCTCAACAACCTGAATGGAAAGATTGGTCCTGGCATCAAACATGGTTAAGAGGACACCTTCCAAAGTTAATTTGGGATTTAAATGCTTTTGTACCAGTTGGATAGTATTCATCAACTGACCTAAACCTTCCAAAGCGTAGTATTCGCACTGGATAGGAATAAGAATACTATCCGCCGCAGTAAGAGCATTGAGGGTCAACAAGCCCAAAGAAGGAGGACAATCAAGCAAAACATAATCATAGTGGCCTTTGACTTTATCTAAAGCTTTTTTAAGCTTAAATTCTCTGGAGATTGCTGAAACTAATTCAATTTCGGCACCTGCCAGTTGAATTGTAGCGGGAATTAAATCTAAGTTCTGAATTTCAGTAGTCAGCCGAATACTTTTTAAGGAAACACCGTTAATTAAAGCATCATAAATACAATGTTCCAGTTCGTCCCGGTTAACTCCTAAGCCACTAGTTGCGTTGCCCTGTGGGTCAACATCGACCAGTAAAACTTTTTTATCCAGCTTAGCCAGGCATGCTCCCAAATTAACCGCTGTAGTTGTTTTAGCCACACCACCTTTTTGGTTGGCAATTGCAATTACTTTACCCACCGTCATACACCACCATCTGCTTAATAATCAATTAGTTATTCAACACCGAAAAAGGCAAGTCCTGCCTTACTACAGAGAACTGTAGCAAGGATTTATCATGCTTAAGTATTTTTACTTTAGTATACAAAAAAACTAGCCTTGTTTAGGCTAGATCTAAAGGGGCTTTTTCGCAGGTATACCTGCCTTACGCGGATATTTTTCAGGCGTAGCCTGAACTTTATTAATTTTTATATAACTACGTTTTTCTTTAAGATAAGGTAAAAGGTAATGTTCCTTTTCAGCTACTTGGCCTCCTAATATTTCAATGGCTTTTTGGGCTTCCTTTAACTCCTGTTCAAGGTCCGGTCCTTTTGCTGCAGCAAAATAGCCTTCGATTCTCACGAAAGGCAGGCAATATTCAGCCAAAACCCTTAAATTAGCCACCGCCCTGGATATAACAAAATCAAAGCTTTCCCGATAACCTTCCATGCGAGCCAAGTCTTCAGCTCGCCCATGCACCAGTTCAACCTGACTTAAGCCAAGTTGTTTTAAGACTTCTTCTAAAAAAACAATCCGTTTTTGCAAGGAATCTACCAGGACAATTTTTAAATTTGGACGCCAGATCTTTAAAGGAATACCGGGAAAACCGGCTCCGGTACCCAAATCTAAAACAGTCATCCCGTCATTGATATTGATTTTTTTAAGGAAGAGCAATGAATCGATAAAATGCTTGATAACAATTCCTTCATCATCTACGATAGCTGTCAGGTTGATTTTACTATTCCATTCCTGTAAAAGTTTAAGATAAGCGGCAAATTGCTCCAATTGATGGGCTTGCAAATTTAAAGCAAGGCTCTCTCCAGTTTCCTTCAAATAGTTCCAACCTTTAATCATCCTTCTGTACAGCCTTTCTTCGTTGTTGTTCCAGGTAGATCAACAAGACATTGATATCAGCCGGAGAAACTCCGGAAATACGTGAAGCTTGACCAATAGACTCAGGTTTAAATTTAGCCAGTTTTTGTTGGGCTTCCCGGGACAGCCCGGTAATATTCTCATAATTTAAATCAGGACTTAATCTTTTCTTCTCCAGTTTTTCAAACTGCTCAATTTGAGCCATCTGTTTTTTAATATAACCTTCATATTTTATTTGTATCTCTACCTGTTCAGTTACGTCATTGCTGAGTTCAGTTTCCGGTGGATATATGGCAGCTAAATCAGCATAGCTTAATTCCGGCCGGCGCAATAATTCCAGGAGTGTTGTCCCGCTTTTTAACTCTGTGCTGTTTTTCTCTGCAAACATTTTCTGCAAAGCTTGGTTCTGAGGTGAGACAACGGTTTCCTCAAAGCGCTTGATTTCCTTAGAAATTTGCTCTTTTTTCTTGAGAAAAGCCTGATATCTCTCCTCCGTGATTAAACCTAATTCATAACCCTTCTCAGTCAAGCGTAGATCTGCGTTATCCTGGCGCAGGATCAAACGGTATTCTGCCCTGGAAGTCAGCATGCGATAGGGTTCGTTGGTACCTTTGGTTACCAGATCATCGATGAGTACGCCTATATAGGCTTCAGACCTTTTGAGAATAAAAGGTTCCTTTTCTTTAACCTGCAAAGCGGCGTTAATTCCGGCAATTAGCCCTTGGGCAGCCGCTTCCTCATAACCTGATGTTCCGTTAATCTGACCGGCGCTAAATAAACCGGCTATTTTCTTACATTCCAGAGTCAATTTCAACTGAGTTGGAATTAGATAATCATATTCTATAGCATAACCTGCCCGCATTATTTCAGCCTTTTCCAAGCCTTTAATCGTATGAAGCAGTTCTACCTGAACGTCTTCCGGCAGGCTGGTCGATAAACCTTGCATGTAAACTTCTTGGGTATTCAGACCTTCTAACTCTAGAAAAACTTGATGGCTTGGCTTATCGGGAAAGCGGACAACTTTATCTTCAATGGACGGACAATACCGTGGACCCACACCCTTAATCATTCCACTATAAAGAGGAGACCGATGCAAATTATTTCTAATAATCTGATGAGTACGTTCGTTGGTATAGGTCAGCCAGCAAGAAATGTTAGGTCTATTTATATTTTTACTGGTAAAGGAAAAATATAAGGAGCTGTCCCCAGGTTGTTCAATCAGCTTGGAAAAATCGACGGTCCTTTTATCAACCCTCATCGGTGTACCTGTTTTAAAACGGCCCAATTCTAAACCTAAATCACGCAAACTGGTTGATAATTCCGTAGCGGCAAACTGGCCGTTAGGTCCACCACTGTAACTCACATCACCGATGATTATTTTACCAAGTAAATAAGTTCCTGTTGTCAAAACTATTGCCCGGCAGCCGAAAACAGCACCTGTTTGGGTTATGACACCTTGAACCCGTCCGTTTTTTACCAGCAGACCTACTACGGTAGCCTGCTTGACCGTTAAATTTGGCTCTTTTTCCAAAGTATCAATCATTATTCTCTGATACAACCACTTGTCGGCCTGAGCTCTTAGAGCATGAACGGCAGGCCCCTTTCCTGTATTAAGCATGCGGATTTGAATATAGCTATGGTCAATATTGATACCCATCTGACCGCCTAAAGCATCAATCTCCCTGACTAAATGTCCTTTAGCCGGACCTCCAATTGATGGATTACAGGGCATTAAGGCAATCTGATCAATGCTTAAGGTGAGCACTAAAGTCTTACAGCCCATTCGGGCAGCGGCTAAAGCCGCTTCACATCCCGCATGACCCGCTCCAATGACGATGACATCATAAGTTCCAGCATTATAAGTTTCCATTTCTGCACTCCTATTTACCAATACAAAAATCTTTAAAAATCCGGTCAATAATATCCTCGCTGGCCGTTTGACCGTTAATCTCCCCTAAGGCAGTTAGAGCAGCCTTTAAATCAATAGTAAGAAAATCATAAGAAAGATTACTAAGTAAAGCCGATTTAGTATCCTCCAGGTGTTTTTTAGCCCGCCGTAAAGATTCATAATGCCGCTCTCTGGTGATCATGTAAGCTGAATCAGTTTTAAGCTCGCCGCTGCCTACCAAATCTTGAATAGCTTGTTCCAGTTTTTCTAAGCCTTGACCGTATTTAGCCGAAATTGTTAAAAACTTATCTTCTGCACCAAGCTCCAGATCCTGATTTAAATTCTGCTTTAAATCTATCTTGTTCACTAACAGTAAAAATTTTTTTTCAGCCTGTTTAACAAGTTCAATGACCTGATAATCTTCTTCCGTTAAACCTGTTGCAGCATCAACTACTATTAAAACCAGATCCGCCTGTGAAATAAGCTCAATAGTTTTTTCAACTCCGATTTTTTCTACCAGGTCTTCAGTTTGTCGGATCCCCGCCGTATCTATAATCTTAATGGCTACCCCACCGATATTTAGGTATTCTTCAATCACGTCCCTGGTTGTACCGGGAATATCGGTGACGATAGCTCTATTTTCCTTAAGTAAAGCGTTAAGCAAGCTCGACTTACCAACATTAGGTTTACCGATTATGACGGTCTTTAAGCCTTCCCTGTAGATTTTCCCAGTTTGAAAACCTTTTAACAGCTTTGCGATATCCCCTAAGCAATCATCCAAGCTTGCCAACATTTCCTCCCTGGACATGGCTTCAATTTCATCGTCGGGAAAATCAATAGAAGCTTCCAAATAAGCTAAAATCCTGATAATCTTATCACTTAAAGAATCAATGACCTCCTTAAGTTTGCCTTCCAGATGACTAAGTGCCACATCCAAACCTTTTTCCGTTTTTGCCCTGATTACATCAATAATCGCTTCAGCCTGAGACAAATCTAAGCGGCCGTTGAGAAAGGCCCTTTTACTAAACTCGCCGGGTGTGGCCAGACGAGCCCCTTGTTCTAAAACCAATTGCAAAATCAATTTCAGAGGTAAATAGCCACCATGACAATTGATTTCCACCACATCTTCGCCGGTAAAACTATGAGGTCCGCGCATAAGAGTTACCAAAACCTCATCTAAGACAACTTTTTTTGGCTTATGGCGAACAATTTTTCCCAAATAGATCTGATGAGATTTTTGCGTAGCCCACCTAGCTGCATTTTTCGGTTGAAAAATCCGGTTTATGATTGAAAAAGCCTCAGACCCGCTGATTCGAATAATTCCAATTCCACCTTCACCGGGCGGCGTAGCTATAGCAGCTATAGTATCGTCCATGGTAAGCTACCTCCCATTTAAGTTACTTTTAAGACTTAAATTATCTTAGCAGATTTTACATTTATTTACCACATAGGAAAGGAATAAATAAAAACCCGATAATATCATTATTACCGGGTTAGAAATAATTAAATCTGCAAATTTATTTTCCCTAAGTTAAACACTAAAAATTGCTTCATCTAAGATTATTTTAGCACAAATCAGTGAGCATTTTTTAGCGTTATGATTACTTTTCGGTAAGGTTCATCGCCCTCACTGTAGGTGGTAACATCAGCATTGTTTTGTAAAGCAGTATGAATGATTCTACGCTCATGAGGGTTCATAGGTTCCAGCATTATCTTACGACCAGATTTTTTAACCTTTTCAGCTAAACGACGGGCTAAACGGGTTAAAGTTTCTTCTCTCCGTTTACGATAACCTTCAACATCTAAAATAATATGAACTTTCTTTTCCGACTTGCGATTGACTACCAGATTGGTCAAGTATTGTAAAGCATCGAGGGTTTCTCCTCGCCGGCCAATCAATAACCCTAGATTAGATCCTTTAATGGCTAAATTCAGGTAACCGTTTTCCATTTTACCTTCAATAGCCGTTTTAACACCCATCTTTTCCAACACGTCAGTTAAAAATTCAATGGCAATGTCTTGAGGAGATTTTTTTACCGTAACACGAACTTTTGCCAACTTAGAACCAAGGAGACCGAATAAACCTTTGCTTGGCTCTTCCAATACTTCCACATCCACATCTTCACGACTCACTTGCAGTTCTTTCAATGCTGTCTCTACAGCACTTTCCACAGTCTTAGCTGCTATTTCGATGCTTTTCATTTTGCTGATGCTTCCTCCTTAGACTTTAACGAACCTTTTCTCCTCAGGAAAAGCTGTTCAAGGGCACTCATTATACTGTAAACAATCCAATAAATAGCTAAACCGGCTGGAAAACTTCTGCTAATCCAACCCATGAATAGAGGCATAACATAAAGCATGGTCTTTTGGGTTTGATCAACATTTCCTGCGGGAGAATTGATCCTTTGTTGCAAAAAGGTAAAGATCATAGCTAAGATAGGCAAAATATATGGATCAGGCTGGCCTAAATTAGGTATCCAAAGGAACTTGGCATGTTCCATGTTAACATAAGCCGGATGGTTTTCGGGACTAAAGAAATTACGCAAAGCAGCAAAAAGGGCATATAAAATCGGCATTTGGATTAGAAGGGGCAGGCAGCCGGAAAAAGGATTAACTCTATGCTTTTGATATAACTCCATAACCGCCTGGTTAGCCTTTTCCGGATCATTTTTATATTTTTTCTGAATTTCCGCTACCTTAGGCTGTATTTCCTGCATGGCACGCATAGAGCGGACCTGCATAGTTGTCAGAGGTAACAACAATAACTTAATGATGATGGTAAAGATAATTATGGCTATACCATAGTTTGGAATACCGATAGCAGCGGTTAAATTATAGAGAAATTGTATTAGTTGGGATAATAGATTCTCTAAAAACGCCAAATAATACCCTACTTAACAAGGTTAAGCAGGATTCACCTCCTTATTTTTGACCAGTAAGATTAGGAAGGATCATAACCACCAGCATTAAAGGGATTACACCTTAAAATTCGCCATACAGCCTTGCCCATTCCTCTTACAAGCCCGTACTTTTGTAAAACTTCAATGGCATACTGGGAACAAGTTGGATAAAATCTACACCTTCGTGGCAAAAAGGGGGAAATATACTTTTGATAAAACTTTATTAAACTTATAAGTATTCTAACCATTTTACTACTACCTTAATAAACCAGCCTTTTCAAGCATAGCTAGCATTTCTTTTTCGACCAAGTGATAGTTAATTCCTTTAATTTTTGATCGGGCTACAAAAATAATATTATAACCATTTACGATTTTATCCCGATTAATACGACAACATTCTCTTAAAATCCTTTTGATCCGGTTTCTAACCACGGCATTACCGATCTTTTTGGAAATGGAAAAACCAAATTTACTGTTTTCTTGATCGTTTTTTCGGTAGTATAAAACCAGGTATTCACCTTTTAGCAAGCAGCCTTTTTCATAGGTGAGTTTAAATTCTTTGTTTTTTCTTAAGCGCAAAGAATAGGGAAGCAATGCCTACCCCCCTTTTTCATTGTCAATTAAAGTATAGACAAAAGGCTCTTGTTTTAAACTTACCACAAAAATGCGAAAAGGCCATTTACTTGGCCTTATGCTGATAAACGTTTTCTTCCTTTTTGGCGTCTTCTCTTTATAACTTTACGACCACCTGGCGTGCTCATTCTGGCTAGAAACCCATGTACTTTTTTATGCTTTCTATCTTTAGGTTGGTAAGTCCTTTTCATATTCTTCCCCCCTTTTGGGCCAACACGAAACTACAAGTTAATAAAACACAACAAAATTATAGTTAATAAACAGGTTAATGTCAAGAAAATGGAAAAATCCCTATAAGTTAAAGAAATTAAGGTTATCCACAATTGTTGATTTTTTTGGCTGTTAATAATTAGTTTTGTTGAAAAACATTTGTTGAAGTTGTGGATAATTTTTGTTATTATTTAAATGCAAATTTTAGTAACATTTTTTCCTGGCAATCGAACTGAAGCTTTACTTTAAAAACAGGTGAAAATGCTTATTTTTTTTGAATTTTAGGACCTCAAACGATTAAGTTTTATAGGCAAATTTATCCAGAGTTCACTTGTTGATAACATTAAAATAAAACATGACAGTATAGAAGATATCCACAGGTTTTTTGTTTAACTTGTGGATAAATATTTAACTTTCTAGGGGGTTTTGTTGTTGTTAGCATCGGAATTGGAAAGTATTTGGAGCAGAACTTTAGATATTTTAAAGGATGAACTCAGCCGTCCAAGTTTTGAAACCTGGCTAAAGTCAACAAAACTCCTTGAAATAGACGAAAACGACATTTTTATTGAAGTGCCTAATGAATTTGCCAAGGATTGGCTGGAAACCAGGTATTACAACCTGATCAAAAATACTGTCCAGCTGATCCTAAATAGAGAAGTAAATATCTACTTTGTTCTGCCATCGGAAAAAGGAAAACTTCCTAACAAAAAAAATTCTCACTACTCTTTGGAGATAAACAGCAACGACGTAGATTCAGCTTTAAATCCAAAATATAATTTTGATACTTTTGTCATCGGTAATAACAACAGGTTTGCCCATGCAGCTTCTTTAGCCGTAGCTGAAGCACCTGCCAAAGCGTATAATCCTTTATTTATATATGGCGGTGTAGGTTTAGGTAAAACCCATCTGATGCACGCCATTGGCCACTACGTTTTAGCCCATTCCCAAGGCTATAAAGTACTTTACGTTTCTTCGGAAAAATTTACTAATGAATTGATCAATTCCATTCGGGATGATAAAACGGTAGAATTTCGTAATAAATACCGCAGCATTGACGTCCTCTTGATCGACGATATTCAATTTTTAGCCAATAAAGAAGCCACTCAGGAAGAATTTTTCCATACCTTTAATGCTTTACATGAAGCAAATAAACAAATCGTCATCTCCAGCGACCGTCTGCCAAAGGAAATACCTACTCTAGAAGATCGCTTAAGGTCACGGTTTGAATGGGGACTGATTACCGATATCCAACCTCCCGATTTTGAAACGAGGATCGCCATCTTAAGGAAAAAGGCAAGTCTTGAAAACATCAGCATTCCCGATGAAGCTATGGAATGTATTGCCAACAAAATTCAATCCAACATCAGAGAATTGGAAGGTGCTTTAATTCGCATTGCAGCTTATGCAGCTGTCACCAAAAAAGACATCACCCAGGAACTGGTCGAAGAAGCTCTAAAAGATCTGGTCCCCAATAATAAACCTCCGGTAATCGATGTCAATCGCATTCAAGAAAAGGTCGCAGCCTATTACAAATTAAAAGTGGAGGATTTTAAAAGTAAAAAACGTACTAAGAACATTGCTTTTCCTCGCCAAATAGCCATGTATCTAACGAGAGAACTGACAGATTTATCTCTACCTAAAATCGGCTATGAGTTTGGTGGCCGAGACCATACTACCGTCCTCCATGGTTGTGAAAAAATTGCCGAAGATATAAAACACGATTTAAAACTTCAGCAGGAAATTGCTAATCTGATCAAAATTATTAAATCATAAGTTGTGAACATGTGTATAATTAAAAAAATAAATCTACAGGCTTATCCACAAAAAATTAAGTTGATTTAAGCTCGTTTAGGACAAGTTATACACATTTCCACAGCAACCTACTACTATTATTACTCCCTTTAATAGATAAATATAATATAAAGACAGACGCTATTTTAGGAGGAAACCAATGAAATTCTTAGTAGAGCAAAACGAACTATTAGGCGGACTGCAAGTAGTGCAGCGAGCTATATCCAGCCGGAGCACTTTACCAATTTTAAGTGGCATTTATTTATCTTGTGAACATAACCTTTTACGTTTAAGAGCTACTGACTTAGAAATCGGCATTGAATGCACCATACCTGTACAAAGCGAAATAGAAGGAGAAACGGTTTTACCGGCAAGATACTTTGTAGAGATCATTAAGAGACTTCCTGATATTCCTCTGACTATAGAAAGAAGTGAGGGTAACCTAGTTACCATTAAGTACGGTTCTTCAGAAATACAATTAAACCAGTTTAATGCGGAAGAATTTCCTCCTTTACCTGAAATTGAGGAAATCCACTCCATAACAATCAACGCTGACCTGTTTATCAACGCAATCAGACAAGTTTCCATTGCAGCCTCCCACGATACAAGCAGGCCTATTTTTACGGGGATTCTGTTGGAAGTCGATCAAAATAACACCTTAAAACTTGTGGCCACTGACACTCATCGTTTGGCTTATAGAGAAATCATGTTATCTAATGCTTCAGTCAATAATTTCTCCTGTATTATTCCCAGCCGAACTTTGGGAGAAATCAGCAAGATATTTCGGCCGGAAGATAACTTTATTGAAATCAGCTTTGCAGAAAACCAGGTACTGTTTAAAGTGGAGTCTACCGTACTAGTTTCCCGGTTAATTGAAGGTCAGTTCCCTAACTATAACCAGGTTATTCCTACCAGCTACACATCCAGAGTACGCATTTTAACCAGGGATTTACTAAATTCTGCCGAAAGGGCTTCACTACTGGCTAGGGACGAATTTAAAAATCGTTCAAATGTAATTAAGTTAAATATCTCAGGGAATAATTTAACTATTACATCCCAATCAGCCGAAATCGGCAACCTGCATGAAGAATTACCTATTTATTTAGAGGGAGAGTCAGCGGAAATTGCTTTTAACGCCAGGTACTTAATTGACGTATTGAAAGTCATCGATCAGGAGGAAATCAATCTGGATTTAACGGGCTCTTTAAGCCCGGGAATCATTCGACCTACTGATGATCCCCATGTTTTATTCTTAGTTCTACCAATTCGTATTAATTAGAAAAAGAGGTAGCGATGAAAAGGGAAATAATTAAGGTGGAGATTAACACAGACGAAATAAAACTGGACCAATTCTTAAAATGGGCCAATATTGTCTCCTCCGGAGGAGAAGCCAAACAACTGATTGCCTCAGGAGTTGTTACGGTTAATGATGAAGTTGAAACGAGGAGAGGGCGTAAATTAAAGGACGGGGACATTGTTGGTCTGCAAAATGAGCGGTTTTTTAAAGTAATTTCTCTTGCGTAGGAGATAAAATGTTTCTAAAATGGCTAAAACTAAATAACTTCACCAATTACACAGAATTAAATTATGAAGTAGATAACTTTTTAAATTTAATTGTAGGCGATAATGCCCAGGGTAAGACTAATTTACTAGATGCAATCTATTATTTGAGCAACGGATCATCTTATCGTTATCATCAGGATCAACAATTGATTAAATGGAATTCTGATTTTTTTACCATTCAGGCCCTGACTGAAAATAAATACAGTCAGAACAAATTAGTGTTTTCCTATACTAAAAATAAAAAAAACATCAATGTAAATGAGAATAAGCTTAACAAAGTTGCAGATCTTTTAGGAATTTTTACCGTCGTATTTTTTTCACCTGATGATTTATACCTGGTGAAAGGCAACCCTAATTTGCGCCGCAAATATTTAGATACAGAGTTAAGCCAGGTAAGCCCTAAATATTATTACTATTTACAGCAGTATAAAAAGAGCTTACTTCAAAGAAATCGCCTTTTAAAAGAAATTAAGTTTAAAAAAATTGATCAAAAGAACTTGGAAATTTGGAATATCCAACTAGCCCATTATGGCGCTTGGCTAATCGTTAAGAGACTGGAAATGCTGAAAAAAATCAAACCTCTGGCCCGGCTTACTCATCGTAAGCTGGCTGACGGTTTGGAAGAATTAGAGATTATTTACCGGCATTCCTTGCCTGTGAAAAACAGCCAGTTTACCTTACAAGATTTGGAAGAATCCTTTCTAAGTGAACTAAGTCTTTGTTTGGAAGAAGATTTATTAAGGGGCTTTACAACTAAGGGTCCTCACAGGGACGATTTTGAGGTTCGGGTAAATGGATATGATCTGAGAAATTTCGGCTCTCAAGGGCAACAGAGAACGGCAGCCCTGAGTTTAAAAATTGCAGAAGTGGAATTTATGTACGCAGAGACAGGGGAATATCCTGTACTTTTACTTGATGATGTTCTGTCTGAATTGGATAAAAAACGGCGGGACCAGCTTTTAAGGCTGGTCAGCGAGCGAATCCAGACTTTCATTACTTGCACCGAGACCGGTTTCTTAAACAGAGAGATTGTGGAAAAGGCTTCTGTGACCCAGGTTACAAACGGTGTTTTAAAAAAGTTAAAATAGAAGGACCAGCTTTAGTTCAGAGCACCTGACACTAGAAAAGTTAGGGTGTAAATTTTATTAAATAAAGGAGTAAAAATGTATATTCATATTGGATCAAAGGTCCTGTTAAGTTTTAAGGATATTGTTGCTATTCTTAATTTACAAGAGTCTGATTTACCTCTTGCAACTGAAGAATTTTTAGAAATAGCCCTTAGTGAAAAGCGGGTTAAAGGTAACAAAAAACACGCTAAGTCCTGTATTATTACTGATAAAGAGGTTTACTATTCTCAAATTTCCACAAGCACTCTTTTAAAGAGAAGTGATAATTGACATTGTCTCGGAAGGGCGTGCTATAATTGATTGTTGGCAAAATAAGGTAAAGTGGGTGTGTTGTATTGACGGAAGTATATGATGCAAGTCAGATTCAAGTGCTGGAAGGCCTGGAAGCTGTTAGAAAAAGACCTGGGATGTACATAGGCAGTACAAGCTCCAGGGGCTTACATCATTTGGTTTATGAAATCGTCGATAACAGTATAGATGAAGCCCTAGCCGGCTATTGCAATAAGATCGATATAACTATACACGAAGATAATTCCATTACGGTTGCTGATAATGGAAGAGGCATCCCTGTTGATATCCATCCTAAAATGGGTAAACCGGCTGTAGAAGTAGCTTTAACCGTCTTACACGCCGGAGGGAAGTTCGGAGGTAATGGCTATAAAGTATCAGGCGGTTTACACGGCGTTGGCATGTCAGTTGTAAACGCCTTATCCGAATGGCTAATAGTCAGGGTAAAAAGAAACGGTAAAATTTACGAGCAAAGCTTTGCCAGGGGAAAAGCTACTTCTGAACTTAAAGAAGTCGGTAAAAGTAAAGGTACCGGAACTCTTATCTCTTTTAAACCGGATTACCTCATTTTTGAAGATTTAATTTACGATTTTGATATTTTAGCCCATCATTTAAGGGAACAATCTTTTTTAAATAAAGGAGTAAAAATAACCTTAACAGATGAACGAACCGATCGGAGTGAAGTTTTTCTCCATGACGGCGGTATAATCGATTTTGTCAAATATGCCAACAAAAATAAAGATGTTTTGCATAGCAAACCGATTTATTTTCACCAGATCAAAGACGAGGTAGAAGTTGAAATTTGTTTGCAATATCATGATGGTTATACCGAAAATATTTTTTCCTACACTAATAACATCAGGACTACTGAAGGCGGAACCCACGAAATCGGTTTTAAGACAGCTTTGACGCGGGTTATCAACGACTATGCCAGAAAGGCTAATCTTTTAAAAGATAATGAGACCAACTTGACCGGGGAAGATATCCGGGAGGGTTTAACTGCGGTAATCAGTGTTAAGGTAAGAGAACCTCAGTTCGAAGGACAGACCAAAACCAAGCTGGGTAACAGCGAAGTTAGAGGAATAGTTGATTCTGTTTTTGGCGAAGGCATGGCTGTTTTCCTGGAGGAAAATCCTGCCGTTGCTAAAAAGATTATTGAAAAAGCTGTTAACGCGGCCAGAGCGAGAGAGGCAGCCAGGAAAGCCAGGGAACTGACCAGAAGAAAAAGCGCTTTGGAAGTTTCTAATTTGCCCGGTAAGCTGGCTGATTGCTCAGTTAAAGATCCGGCTTTATCAGAACTGTACCTGGTTGAAGGAGATTCAGCAGGCGGTTCAGCTAAGCAAGGCAGGGACCGGCATTTTCAAGCCATTCTTCCTTTAAGGGGAAAAATTCTTAACGTAGAAAAAGCTCGGCTAGACAGGGTGCTGGCTAATGAAGAAATTCGGGCCATGATTACTGCTCTTGGTACAGGAGTATCTGAAGACTTTGATATCTCCAAAGCGAGATACCATAAAACCATCATCATGACTGATGCGGACGTGGACGGGGCTCATATTCGTACCTTGCTGTTGACTTTTTTCTATCGTTTTATGCGACCATTGATAGAAAATGGTTATGTCTATATAGCTCAGCCGCCTTTGTACAATGTCAAGGTTGGGAAAAAAGATAACTATGTTTACAGCGATGAAGAATTGAAAAAAGTGCTGGAAGATCTGGGTAATCAGAGCTATACCATCCAGCGCTATAAAGGTCTTGGTGAGATGAATCCTGAGCAATTGTGGGATACAACCATGAATCCGGAAACCAGGACTCTCTTACGAGTTTCTTTAGAAGACGCCATGGCGGCTGATGAAATTTTTAACATCCTGATGGGAGACAAGGTAGAACCGCGTCGGGAATTTATCGAGATGAACGCCAAAGAAGTAAGAAACTTAGATATTTAGCATTAAAAAACCGGGACAGTTTTTAAAATGTCCCGGTTTTTATCTCATTACTTCTTATAGCGATTTAAAATACCTTCCAGCATTCTGGCGTGTCTTGCTTCGTCTTTGGCCGATTCATTAAAATAATCCCGCACACTGGTTAAACCAAGTTTTTCTGCCTGATCGGCAGCTTCTTTCTTTCCTTTGTTAGCGAAGGTTTCTCCTTCCAACATTTGAGCAATGTTAGCAAAAAGATCTTCTTGAATCATCCCGTTAAATTCAGCAAAGCGAGCTGCATGGGCAGCTTCTTCCCAAGCAATTGTTTTCAATACGTCAGCAATTTCCGGGTAACCCTGACGCTGAGCTAAATTAGCCATAGCTAAGTACATACCAACCTCAGAAGTTTCTCCGGTGAAATTTTGTTTGACAATTCTCTCCAGTTCAGTCCCTTTAGCTTCTCCCAGCACATTTTCCACTATAAGTTCAACTTTAGACATTATTATAATACCTCCTTAACTGACTTTTTTATTAGAATAGCTTTGAAAAGCTTTATAAATCTTATTGGCTAGTTCTTCATTTTTTGTTTTGATAGAGTTTAAGTAGACCAGCGTACTTCCCATATAATCCTGGGCTTCTCCAAATAAGATGATTTCAAAAATAGAACGAATGATATTAATCAAACATTCTTCGTCATGATACAAGTTGCAGTTGCGACATTGGTTTAACAGATAACCAATACCTTGCACTACAGTATCGACATCATAGACCCTTGTATCTTGAACAGGTAAATTATCCATACCGTGAAGAATATAATCAGATTTGTTTTTGATACAGGACATTAAACATTCTTTACCATAACCGATTAAACAATTTTCTTTATCACAAGTACCGCATTGTTCTTCGGACAAGCAACAAGCGCTTACCTTTTGGATCAGTCCATCGTAATTAAAATGGGTACTCAATATTATCACCTCTAAAATCACTTTTCAAAATTTATTGGAAAAATTTATGAACTATCTTTATTAATAATAATAATTAATAAATTTATAATGTCAATAGTATTACTAATAATTATTACTAATAATTTTTTAAAACTTATTTTTGCTAGCAGGTATTTTCTTAACTCATATTTAATATTTTTATGTTAAAATAAATGGGCAAAATATCTTGTTCGGTTATTCCTCATGTAATGTACATTTTTTGAAGATGGAAGAGGAGACAGCAATGAAGATCGGAATTCCACGGGCATTACTATATTTTTACTATGGACCTTTTTGGAAATCCTTTTTTGAAAACCTGGGTTGTGAGGTGGTTGTTTCTAAGACAACCAATAAAGCTATTGTCAACCAAGGGGTAAAAAACTCTGTACCGGAAATTTGTGTTCCAATTAAAATTCAGGTTGGTCATTTTTTAAGTCTAGCTGAGAAAGTAGATTTTATTTTTATTCCGAGGATGATTTCAATCAGAAAGGAACAGTTTTTCTGTCCAAAATTTATGGGCTTACCTGATATGCTTAAGCATAGTCTTAAATATCCGGAAAAAGTTTTATCCTGTGATATTGAAACCTTTACCGATAATATTTGCCATTATAAAAACTATCTTCCTCTAACTGAAAAGTTGGGAGTAAGCCAAAAAGCCATTAAAGAAGCGGCAGAGGAAGCCGAACAGAAATGGCTTAACTTTCGAAAAATAACCCAACTTGGTTACCCTGCGACTAAAGCTATGGAATACTTGGAGCAAGGAATAAGACCACCTAAAGTTGAGTTTACACCAGGACAAATTAGAATTGGCTTACTGGGTTATGTTTATAACATGTATGATCCTTATATTAGCTTAGGAATCATTGAACGGTTGGAAGAATGTAATGCTCACGTAACTACCTTTGATATGTTTCCCGAAGTACAGTTAAAATCGATGACTAAGGATATGCCCAAAGTCCTCTTTTGGACCTTTACTAACCGGCTGCTGGAAACAGGTTATTACTTCTTCAACTCAGGCCAGGTTGACGGGGTGATTCACTTAACGGCTTTCGGTTGTGGTCCCGATTCTTTTCTTGGCAAGTTGTTTGAACTAGAAGCGGAAAAAACAGGTATACCTTTTATGACAATCAGGGTTGATGAGCATACCGGTGAAAATCACCTGGTAACGAGAGTTGAAGCTTTTACAGATATGTTAAAACGAAGTAAGGCAGTGTGAGGGGAAAAATGAAAATTGCATTCCCTTATATGGGGACAGTTTTAGTTTACAAAAAATTATTACAGCTTTTGGGCCACGAGGTCGTCGTACCCCCTAGGCCTTCCAAAAGAACTATTGATTTAGGAGTTAAGTACAGTCCGGAATTTGCTTGTTTTCCCTTTAAGGTCATTATGGGTTCCTATATAGAAGTTTGTGAAATGGGTGTTGATGCCATAGTGACCAGTGGTGGTTTTGGTCCTTGTCGGGCAGGATTTTATGGGGAAATCCATCGAAGAACTTTACATTCCTTGGGTTACGATGTTGACGTAATTGTTATAGATCAACCTTTGCAAGATAAAAACTTCATGCAAAAGGTAAGGTTGCTTAAGGGCCAAAATTCATGGTTAAAAGTTCTGCAAGCGGCTAAATTAACTTATCAACTGGTTCATGAATTAGATAAATTTGAAAAACAAATTTTTCGCCTGATGCCGTATGAAGAAGAACCAGGTCAAACTAAACAGGCTTGGCAGCAAATTCAGACTCAATTTGATCAGGTTTTTGATACAACAGGGCTGAAAAAAGCTAAGAAAAATGCTGAGGAGATTTTAAAAAGCATCAAGGTCAGAGAAGTACCGGAAGAGAAAAAAATTCGGATTGGCTTGGTAGGAGAAATTTATGTAGTTATGGAACCATCTATCAATATGGAGATGGAGGAACTCCTTTGCGGACTGGGCTGTGAAGTAGAACGCAGCCAGTATCTGTCAGAGTGGATTGATCATAACCTGCTTCCCAATCCTTTTAAAAAGTCAAGAGATCAAATCTTTGTTGAAAAGGGTAAACCTTATATCGGTCTGACAATTGGTGGACATGCTCAACAAACAGTAGGAGCGGTTGTCGATTTTAAGGATCGAGGCTTTGACGGAGTTATTCACCTGATGCCTTTTGCTTGTTTGCCTGAGTTAGTCTCCCAAAGCATAATGCCTAAGATTTCTCATGAACATGACATTCCGGTTCTCACCTTAGCCATAGATGAACAAACAGGACAAACCAATGCCCTGACCAGAATAGAAGCCTTTATTGATCTGGTTAAAAATAAGAAGTACATTAAGCAACCGGCTTAGGAGGTATTGACTTTGGGAAAAGTTTTTATTGGCATAGATGTGGGTTCAGTAAGTACTAACGTAATTGCGATGGATGAGAATTATGATGTTTTGTTTAATTACTACGCCAGAACCAGCGGCCAACCGATCGAATCCATTAAGATGGGTTTGGAAAAATTACATAGAGAAATACCTAATTTAACTGTAGTTGGGGTTGGCACTACCGGTAGCGGCAGGGAACTGGCAGGAGTAATGGTAGGTGCCGACGTGGTTAAAAATGAAATTACCGCCCATGCTGTTGCAACCACTCACTTTCATCCGGATGTGCGTACGATTTTTGAAATTGGCGGTCAGGATTCAAAGATCATCTTACTTAAAAACGGTGTAGTAGTAGACTTTGCCATGAATACGGTTTGCGCAGCCGGCACCGGGTCCTTTTTAGATCACCAGGCGGAGAGAATGAAGATTCCTATTGAAAAATTTGGGGAAATGGCTTTAAAGTCTAAAAACGAAGTGCGGATTGCCGGAAGGTGTACTGTCTTTGCCGAATCTGATATGATCGCTAAGCAGCAATACGGCTTTAGCAAAGAAGATATTATTAATGGCTTGTGTCAGGCTTTGGTGAGAAATTATATAAATAATGTGGGTCGAGGTAAAAAACTGGAGCCACCTTTTGTCTTTCAAGGCGGTGTAGCTGCCAATGCAGGCATTAAGGCTGCTTTTGAAAAAGAAATAAAACATGAAGTAATAGTACCTAAATATTTCAATGTTATGGGCGCTATAGGTGCGGCAATCTTAGCCAAGGAAAAGATTGAAAAGGATAAAACCGTAACTACCTTTAGAGGTTTTGATGCTCTCCATACCGATTTTGTACCAAAGAGTTTTACCTGTAACGGTTGTTCCAATTCCTGTGAAGTTATTAAAGTTACTGCAGCCGGTAAAACTATTGCTGTCTGGGGTGATCGTTGCGGTACCTGGAAGGAAAAGATGAAACAAAATTTATCTGAAGCTATGTAGGCAACTCGTCAAGAGTTGCCTTCCTTTATTTTTAGCAAGAAAAAGTATCTTTAAAAATGACTTAATATTTTATCTACTGTTCTCCCGAGATTCACTGATGTTGGGAAACCTGGTTACATCCGGATTTAAGTTTAGAAAAACCGGACTTACTTCCAGTTCCAGCGTCACTTCCGTGGCCAGGTCTTCAAAAATTTCAGCAATTTTCGGTCTAGGTGTCCTCATCGTATCTTCCTTTCAAACTTAAATTCTTTTTTAATATACGTGGAATAATAAATAATTGACCTGCCGGACATAAGCAAAGTTTGATTTTTGATGAAATTAACTTTTTCATATCTTGACTTTTCTTGACCATTATTGTACCATACAAATAAAAATTTGACCTTAACTGACCTTTATTATTATATAAGAGGTGAAATTATGGATATTAATCGTTTTACAGAAAAATCCGGGGAAGCTTTACAACAGGCCGAAGTTTTGGCTTTAAGTTACGGTAACCAAGAAATCGATGTAGAACATCTTTTACTTGCTTTATTGGAGCAGAAGGAAGGTTTGGTACCGCGCATTTTAACTAAGCTAAATGTAAATACTGAATCTTTGACAGTTGAAGTTAGGCGCTTGATTGAAAAAAAGCCGAAAGTTTCAGGCTCAGGCCGGGAATTGGGCAAAATATACATTACCGGCGCTCTAAACAGCGCTTTACTTCAGGCAGAGGAAATTTCCAAGCGCTTTAAAGATGAATATGTTTCAGTGGAACATCTTTTTCTGGCTTTACTGGAAGATCCTAAGTCGTCATTGCAAGATCTCTGGAAGAAATATGCCATTAAAACCGATCAGGTGTTACAAGCTTTGACCAGTATCCGAGGTAATCAAAAGGTAGTCAGCCCTAACCCGGAAGAAACGTATGAGGCCCTTAGCAAATATGGTCACGATCTCGTTCAGGAGGCCAGGGCTAATAAACTTGACCCGGTCATCGGCAGAGATCAGGAAATTAGAAATGTAATTCGTATTTTGTCCCGTAAAACCAAGAATAATCCTGTTTTGATCGGAGAACCGGGAGTTGGCAAAACGGCAATCGTGGAAGGTTTAGCCCACCGGATCGTCCGGGGTGACGTTCCGGAAAGCTTAAAAAACAAAAGAATCTTTGCGCTGGACATGGGTGCTTTACTGGCCGGGGCTAAATACCGGGGAGAATTTGAAGAAAGGTTGAAGGCGGTTTTACAGGAAGTAAAGAATGCGGAAGGAGAGATTCTTCTTTTTATTGACGAATTACATACGATTGTCGGTGCCGGAAAAACCGAAGGTTCCATGGATGCGGGCAATATGCTCAAACCAATGCTGGCCCGGGGCGAACTTCATTGTATCGGAGCTACTACTTTAGATGAATATCGTAAATACATTGAAAAAGATCCGGCTTTAGAACGGAGATTTCAGCCGGTACTGGTCGATGAACCGACGGTGGAAGATACAATCTCTATCTTGCGGGGTCTGAAGGAAAGGTATGAAGTCTTCCACGGTGTAAAGATCCATGACAATGCCCTTGTTTCGGCTGCTGTCCTTTCTCATCGCTATATTGCCGATCGCTTCTTACCTGATAAGGCCATAGACTTGGTTGACGAGGCCTGTGCCATGATCAGGACAGAGTTGGATTCCATGCCGGCAGAACTGGATGAAATCTCCAGGCGAATTATGCAGTTGGAGATTGAAGAAGCTGCTTTAAGCAAAGAAAAAGATCAGGTAAGTATGGAGCGTTTGGCTAATCTGCGTCGGGAATTGGCTGAGTTAAAAGAAAAGTTTAACAGCATGAAGATTGGCTGGGAAAATGAAAAACAGGCTTTACAGGAATTGCGCAGGCAGAAGGAAGAGTTGGAAAAATTACACCGGGAAATTGAAAAAGCTGAGCGGGAATATGATTTGGAAAAGGCTGCTGAGTTGAAATACGGTCGTTTGCCTGCTCTGGAACGGAAAATTAAAGAAGCTGAAGAAAAAATGCAGGCTAAAAGGGCAGAGGGAACAGGTCTTTTACGGGAAGAAGTCAATCAGGATGAAATAGCCCGGATCGTTTCCAGGTGGACCGGTATTCCCCTGGAAAAATTAGTGGAAGGAGAAAGACAAAAGCTACTTAACCTCGACAAGAGTCTGAAACAGAGGGTTATCGGTCAGGATGAAGCGGTGGAAAAGGTAAGCAACGCTATCATCAGGGCCAGGGCAGGTATTAAAGATCCTAAAAGGCCAATAGGCTCATTCTTATTCCTTGGGCCGACCGGCGTAGGTAAAACAGAACTGGCCAAAAGCATAGCCAGCCAACTGTTTGATTCGGAAGACAATTTAATTCGCATCGACATGAGCGAATATATGGAAAAGCATGCTGTAGCCAGGATGATCGGTGCTCCTCCCGGTTACGTAGGATATGAAGAAGGAGGACAACTGACCGAAGCTGTACGCCGTAGACCCTATTCAGTGATCTTATTTGATGAAATAGAAAAAGCTCACCCTGACGTCTTTAATATCCTGTTACAAGTTCTGGACGACGGTCGCATAACAGATTCAAAGGGCAGAACTGTTGACTTTAAAAACACTATATTAATCATGACTTCCAATCTCGGATCCTCTCTACTTTTGGAAGGAATCAGTGAGGAAGGAAAACTAAAAGATTCTGCCCGGGAAAAAGTTATGGCTGAGTTGAGAGGGTACTTTAGACCGGAATTTTTAAACAGGATTGATGATATTGTCCTCTTTAAACCTTTAACCATTAACGAAATAACTAAGATTGTTGATCTTCTAACCGGTGAACTGCAAAACAGGCTTGTTGAGAAAAGAATCCGCATCATTTTGACACCGGAAGCTAAAAAGTATATAGCTACCGAAGGTTACGATCCGGTTTACGGAGCCAGACCTTTACGGCGTTTCATGCAGCAACATTTGGAAAACATGCTGGCCAGGGCTATTATTACCGGCAGTGTTCAAGAAGGTACCGATGTAACTGTTGATTATGACGGGGAAAAGCTTCAGTTTGTATTGGAAAATGAGTAAAAATTGATAGCAAGGCAAAAGACCGAGGCTTAAAGCAAAAAAATGGGGAAAATATATGAAGAAGGATTTCTTCTGCTGTACTGAAACTGGTCAAGGCTTAATTTTGAATAATTTGTTTGTAATACCTATGACGAATAAGTTTAAGGGAGGAAATCCTGTGCTGAAAATCTGGTTTATTGCTTTAAGGCCTTGGTCTTTTACTGCTTCCGTCATTCCCATCTGTTTAGGGGCTGTTTTGGCCTGGCAGGAAGGAATTTTTTATCCTGGGCTCTTTTTGCTAACATTAATCGGCGGGATGGCTATGCACGCCGGGACTAACCTGATTAATACCTACGGCGATTTTATGTCCGGTGTAGACACGGAAGAGTCGGCTTCCACCTGTCCTCAACTGGTTCAGGAAATCCTTAAACCTAAAGATATGCAACGGATGGGTATTATTTTTTTTATCTTTACCTTTTGCTTAGGCCTTTATCTGGTGAAGCTCAGAGGACCGCTCTTGTTTTTTATAGGAATTTTAGGCATAATCGGCGGCTATGGCTATACCGACGGGATAGCTTATAAATACAAGGGTATCGGGGTTTTTTGTGTCTTTTTGCTTATGGGTCCTATGATGGTCTGGGGCGCTTATTTTGTTCAAACCGGAGTTCACAGCTGGATGCCGGTTTTAGTTTCCTTGCCCTTAAGTTTCTTGGTTTCTGCCATCATGCACGCTAATGATTTTCGGGATATTGAACACGACCGGCAAGCGGAAATTAAAACCTTAGCTATGTGGCTAGGCAGTAAAAAGAGTTATAAGTTTTATTGTCTGTTAAATATCGGCGCTGTCTTGTCTTTAATTCTTTTAGTTTTTTTTCAACTATTACCGCCCTTTGCACTCCTACCCTTGCTTTTACTGCCGAAAATCAGATTCTTGCTTATTAAGGCTTACCAGGCCGGAAAAGGTGACCAGCAACAGCTCAAAGGATTAGAAGCTGCCTCGGCAAAAATGCATTTTAAATTCGGAAGCATGATGATAGTTGGAGTGTTACTTACCATGCTGTTAAATTATCTTTAAGATAAGATAGGTGAAAGGCTTGACAAAAAATATTAAAGACAGTCATGCTGTGTTTACCATTATCTTGGCTTGGTGCCTGTGGTTTTTAATTTTTCGCCTGCCTTTTTTAAACTTTTGGTTGACGTTAAGTATAGCAGTAATAATTTTAAGCTCTTTAGCCCTAAAGTGGGGCGCTAAGCCTGCAAAAAAGGAAGACTTTAGCTTAAGAGCGCTGGTGATAGGCGGTATTGGTGCCGGGCTTTTGTATGCTGTTTTTCTTTTGGGAAAGCTTTTAGCCACCAGTATTTTTCCTTTTGCAGCTGAGCAAATAGCTGAAATTTATAGTATCCGGCTACATGGAGAAGCTTGGCTTATTGTACTGGTTTTATTGTTCATAACCAGCCCCGGTGAGGAAATATTCTGGCGAGCTTTTTTGCAAAAATGGGCCATGAAAAAGTTCGGCCGGCTTAAAGGTTTTTGGCTGATTTCTCTGCTTTACGCTGCCGTCCATTTAATTTCTGGCAGTCTCATGCTGGTTCTGGCAGCACTTGTGGCAGGTTTGTTTTGGGGCTTGCTCTACCTGTGGGAAGAAAACATTGTATCGCTCATTATTTCTCATGCTTTATGGACGGTGGCTGTTTTTGTGTTTTATCCTATGCTCTAGTTTTTAACGAGCGTTGAAGTCTTTAGTCGTTTCCAAATTGTAGCCTTATTAGTAGTGACATTTCCCCATCCATTCTATATAATTGGGAAGAAATTTTAATTATTATGTAAGTGTATCGATACAATAGGATGGAATAGAGGAGCGTTTATTATGGAAGCAGGGAAATTAGATGCTGTAAACTTGACGAAAAAAGTATTTCCATATACAGGTATAAAAAGAAATGAGGTAATTTTAAGAGCTGCTATCGGGGAAGATTCAGCAGCCATAGAATTAGGTGACTGGTCCTGTGTTTTTTCCTCTGACCCGATAACCGGAACGGCAACGGAAAACGGCTGGTTAGCCGTTCATGTGGCTTGTAACGACATTGCTTCAAACGGAGCCGAACCGGTGGCAGTGATGTTAACCTTGCTCATGCCGGAAGACAAAGGTGCCGAAGATGTAGAAAAAATCATGAAATTGGCTCATCAAGGAGCTTTAGAGTTAGGTATAGAAATCATCGGCGGCCATACGGAATTTACTTATGGCTTGTGCCAACCGATCATTTGCGCTACTGCTATAGGTAAAGTTAGGAAGGATAAGCTAATTAGCTCCACCGGGGCCCAACCGGGAGATGACCTAGTTGTAACAAAAGGCATAGGTTTGGAAGGTACAGCTATTTTTGCTCTGGATTACGAAGCTAAACTGCAAGGGCTGGTTAGAAAGGAATATTTAACTAAAGCAAAAGGTCTTTTGCAATATATCAGTGTGGTGCCGGAAGGTCGGATTGCAGCAGCTTTAGGAGCGACGGCTATGCATGACATAACAGAAGGTGGAATTTTAGGCGCTCTATATGAGGTGGCGGAAGCTTCAGGTGTGGGAATTGAGGTAGAGCAAAGCTTAATTCCCCTCTGGCCGGAAACCAGAGCAATAACTGAAGCTTTAGGCATAGATCCTTTAAAGCTGATTTCCAGCGGTTCCATGTTAATCACCATTCCCGAAGGGGAAAAGCTGATTGCCAAGCTTAACGAAGCAGGTATTAAAGCTACAATTATAGGCAAGGTTACCGGAGAGAGGAGAAAAATTTTAAAGACTCCGCAAGGAGAGATCGAGATAACAAAACCGGAAAGCGATGAGCTGTGGCGGGCTAAAAAAATTTTGGAAGCATAAATTAACTTGGCAGATTTGCCAGGTTTTTTGTAAAGCTGAGCACACTTTTTAGTTAGGTAAAATAACCCAAAATAGGTTATAATTAAGAAGAATGTGTGTTGATGCTGAATAGGAGTGATTAAATGAAAGAGTTTAACCACGGTAAGATTCTTCCTGTTGATATAGAAAGCGAAATGAAAAAATCCTATATCGATTATGCCATGAGCGTAATTGTGGGACGAGCCTTACCAGATGTGCGGGATGGTTTAAAACCTGTCCATCGCCGAATTCTCTATGCCATGTATGAAAATGGTATGACTCCCGACAAACCCCATAGAAAATCAGCGCGGGTAGTCGGGGACGTTTTGGCAAAATATCACCCCCATGGTGATGCGGCCGTTTACGATGCGATGGTCCGTCTGGCCCAGGATTTTTCCATTCGTTACCCTCTGGTTGACGGCCATGGCAACTTTGGTTCGGTCGATGGTGATGCACCGGCTGCTATGCGTTATACAGAAGCCCGCATGTCTAAAATTGCCTTGGAACTTTTAGCTGATATCCAAAAAGATACGGTAGATTTCACTCCCAACTACGACGATTCCTTAAAAGAACCTGTTGTTTTACCTTCGCGTTTTCCTAATCTTTTAGTCAACGGTTCTTCCGGAATTGCCGTCGGCATGGCTACCAATATTCCTCCTCATAACCTGACTGAGGTTATTGAAGCCATTTGCCAAATGATTGACAATCCGGATATAGCCATTAAGGAATTGATGAAAACAATTAAAGGGCCTGATTTCCCCACCGCCGGAATTATTGTGGGACGGAACGGAATTAAGGCCGCTTATAATACAGGCCGGGGAACTATAAAAGTCAGGGCCAAAGCCCAAATTGAGCAAATGGGCAACGGTAGAGAATGTATTGTAATTACCGAATTGCCTTATCAGGTTAATAAGGCCCGTTTAATCGAGAAGATTGCTGGGCTGGTACGGGACAAAAAAATCGAAGGCATATCTGATTTACGGGATGAATCAGACCGCCGTGGTATGCGGATAGTAATTGAACTTAAACGTGACGCTAATGCCAGGGTCATTTTAAACCAGCTTTATAAACAAACCCAATTGCAAGACACCTTTGGCATAATCATGCTGGCTTTGGTCGACGGTAAACCCAAGTGTTTAAACCTTAAGCAAATTTTACATTACTACATCGAGCACCAAAAAGATGTAGTGACCAGAAGAACCAGGTATGACCTTGATAAAGCCGAAGCCAGGGCTCATATCGTGGAAGGTTTAAGAATTGCCTTAGATCACATTGACGCTATTGTCAATACTATTCGCCAGTCGCCTAATAGGGAAGCAGCAAAAGTTGCTTTAATGGCTAAATTTGAGCTTAGCGATAAACAGGCTGATGCTATTTTAGACATGAGGCTGCATCGCTTAACAGGTTTGGAACGAGATAAACTGGAAGATGAATACAGAGAGTTAATTAAGACAATTGCTTACTTAAGTGAAGTATTAGCAAACGAAAGAATGCTGATGGGAATTATTAAAACTGAGCTGGAGGAAGTTGGCAAGAAATACGGGGATGAACGGAGAACCCAGATTATTGCCGAGGAACAGTCCTTTGAAGTAGAAGATTTAATTGCCGAAGAAGATGCGGTAATTACGATTACACATCGGGGGTATATTAAACGTATCCCGGCTTCGGCTTACAGCAGCCAAAAACGGGGAGGTAAGGGTGTTAAAGCCCTGACAACCCGGGATGAAGATTTTGTTGAACACTTATTTATTGCGACTACTCATTCCTATTTGTTATTTTTCACTAACAAGGGAAAAGTATATCGTAAGAAGGTCTATGAACTTCCGGAAGGGAGTCGTCAGGCTAAAGGAACAGCCCTGGTTAATGTTTTATACATGGATAAAGGGGAACATGTTACAGCCGTTATTCCCGTAAAAGATTTTGAGGAAGACGGCTACCTGTTCATGGCGACTCAGGGTGGCGTAGTGAAGAAAACCGAGTTAAGAGAATTTGACAGTTCCCGAAAGGATGGGTTAATTGCCATTCACCTGGATGAGGACGATGAACTGATCGGCGTAAGGCTTACTAGCGGTCAGGAAGAGATGATTTTAGGTACGAAAAACGGGATGGCCATTCGTTTCCGTGAAGAAGAAGTCCGTCAAATGGGACGAAATGCAAGAGGGGTAAAAGGCATTACTCTAGAAAATGATGACCGGGTAGTCGGTCTGGCTTATGCCAAGAAAGATGCTGATCTTCTTGTTGTCACCGAAAACGGTTTTGGCAAGAGAACCCCGGTTGAGGAGTATCGAGTCCAGTCCAGGGGCGGTAAAGGTGTTTACACCATAAAAACTTCCAAGCGGAACGGTAAGATGGTTTCCCTGATGGTGGTCGAACCTGGAGATGATATTATGGTCATTTCCGGCGAAGGAATTATGATCAGAATTCCTGTGGAAGACATTTCCCGTCAGGGCAGGGCCACTCAAGGTGTGACTATCATGAAATTAGACGGGGAAGATAAGGTTGTAGCAGTGGCCCGAATCGCTACAAAAGATGATGATAAAGAGTAAAAACGCAAGGTGGGCAAGATGGATCTGGTAAAAAAGAGTAAAGCGGTTTTAACCTTATACCAGCACCAAAGCGGAGCATTTCCTGCTTGCCCTACTTTTCCTGTCTATAATTATTGTTGGCTGAGGGACGGCACTTTTTGTGCTTATGCCCTTGATTTAACAGGTGAAACTTTAAGCAGTCGAAGATATTATTACTGGATAAAGGAAACTTTAAGCTGTTATTTATTCAAGTTAGATACATTATTCAAAAAGCTTGGCTCAAGCCAAGTGGATGACAACGATTTTTTACATACTCGCTATACCCTGGATGGGAAAGAGGGCTCTGAGCCCTGGGGTAATTTTCAATTGGACGGCTATGGAACTTATCTATGGGGGCTGGCGGAGCATTGCCAAATCACAGGCTCAGAGGAGATATTAGACGAATCCGCCGGAGTAGTGCAGAAAGTCATTTGCTATTTGCAAACGGTATGGCGGGAAGCATGTTTAGATTGTTGGGAAGAAAATAAAGGTCTTCACCCTTCAACCCTAGCTGCAATATACGGTGGGCTGAAAGCAATTCAAAACTTAAGACCTGGCTGGGTTAGAAATGATGTCTTAAAAGATATTTATGACTACGTTTTGAATAACTTTAGCAACGGTTATCACTTTGTGAAATTGAAAGGGACTTCGTTACTTGATGCTAATTTACTGATGGTGGGCGTACCTTTTAAACTGGTTGATTTAGATAACTTTCTTTGGCAAAATACGGTTAACAAAATTGCCACCGAATTAAAACCGGCCGGGGTTTACCGCTATCTGGGCGATAGCTATTACGGCGGGGGAGAATGGATATTGCTTACGGCTTGGCTCGGTTGGGCCTATGCTTTGCAAGGAGAAAGGACGAAAGCTGAAGAAATTCTGGCCTGGGTTGATGAACAGGCTGACCCTTACGGCCAGCTGCCTGAACAGACCGGCCGGAATGTGCAAAATCTCAATTATTATCAGGAGTGGGTTAACAGGTGGGGTGAGGTGGCCAAACCATTATTATGGTCTCATGCCATGTACCTGATCTTAGCCCACAGTCTAAATAAATTAGGCTAGTTTTGCAAAACACTTTAAGCTTTAGGCTTAGGTGGATTTTAAGAAATTGGAGGGGCAAAAGTTGCTAGACATTAAGTTTGTTAGGGCTAATCCGGAAAAGGTAATAGCTGGGTTGAAAAAAAGAGGTTCAAATATTTCCTTGGACGAGTTTTTAGAACTTGATCAGAAAAGACGGGAAAAGCTGGCGGAAGTAGAAAACCTAAAAAGTCAAAGAAATACTGTTTCTGAAGAAATAGGTAAAATGAAAAAAGCCGGTCAAAATGCCGATGACAAAGTTCAGGAAATGCGTTTGGTAGGCCAAAAGATCAAAGAGATGGACACGGAAATAAAAGAAATTGAGGATAAGTTAAACGAACTGATCTTGGCTATTCCCAATATTCCTCATGAAAGTGTGCCGGAAGGGTTAAATGAGGATGATAACCAGGAAATAAGGAAATGGGGTGAAATCCGTAAATTTGACTTTGAACCCAAGCCTCATTGGGACATTGGCGAGGCTTTGGATATTTTAGATTTTGAACGGGCAGGCAAGGTGACAGGGACCAGGTTTACTTTTCTAAAAGGGTACGGAGCAAAGCTGGAGCGGGCTTTAGTCAACTTTATGCTGGATCTCCACACCAATGAACATGGCTACCAGGAAGTCTTTCCACCTTTTATTGTAAATGCGGACAGCGCCCAGGGAACAGGTCAGTTGCCTAAATTTGCTGAGGATATGTTTAGGTTGGAAAATACTGACTATTACCTTATACCGACAGCAGAGGTCCCGGTAACCAACCTCCATCGGGATGAGATTTTAGACGGGGATAGCTTGCCTCTTTATTACGTAGCCTACAGCGCTTGTTTCAGGGCTGAAGCGGGTGCTCACGGCCGGGATACAAGAGGATTAATTCGTCAGCACCAGTTTAACAAGGTCGAACTGGTTAAGTTTGTGAAACCGGAAAATTCATATGATGAATTGGAAAGGTTAGTCAACAATGCGGAGAGAGTTTTACAGCTTTTAGAGCTTCCTTATAGAGTTGTAGCCTTATGCGGAGGAGATTTAGGCTTTTCTTCGGCCAAGACTTATGACCTGGAAGTTTGGCTCCCCAGTTTTAAGACTTACCGGGAAATATCTTCCTGCAGCAATTTTGAAGACTTCCAGGCAAGACGGGCAAATATCCGCTTCCGCAACGAAATAAAGGGTAAGCCCCAATTTGTTCACACTTTAAACGGTTCTGGCCTGGCTATTGGCCGGACGGTAGCAGCTATTTTGGAAAATTATCAGCAGGAAGACGGTTCGGTAATAGTGCCGAAAGTTTTACGACCCTATATGGGTGGCCTTGAAAGGATAAAGTAGCATAGATGACCGAAGTGACCAGCAATATTCTAGTTTTGTTTTCCATAATGATCATCAGCTTTCTAGCTAAGCAGTTAAAACTAATGCCCCAAGGGACAGTTCCGGTTTTGACCGCTTTGCTTTTTAACATTACCTTACCGGCTTTGATCTTTAGCTCTATTACCAGCGGGCCGGGTTTAGAGCTACTAAAAGAAAGTTTGCCTCTAGTAAGCATTGCTGTCGCTTATTGCTTAAGCACAAATTTGGTGGCAGGGATCGCAATAAAAAAAGCAGTTTCCAAAGATAAAAGTGCAGGTGTTTTAGCCTTTGCTACTGTCTTTTCCAATACTTCTTTTGTGGGTTTGCCTCTTTGTTATTTAATTTTCGGTCAGACCGGGGTAGTATTAGGTTCCTTATATGATTTTGTACAAACTATCTTTATGTTTACCACCGGTATAATGTTTTTGGGCGGTTCGAAGAGTGGGTTCTTTAAGGTTATTGGCAGCCAGCTCAAAGAACCGCCGGTTTTAAGTTTACTGGCTGGCTTGGCTGTTCTACTTACAGAACTAAAAGTTCCCAGGGAAGTTTTAGAACCTTTAAAGATGTTAGGTGACGTCAATACAGTGCTGGCCATGTTTGCTATCGGTCAATACTTGGAACTGAATTGTTTTCTGGATTTTAGCCGCCTGAAAAAACTTTTACCTTTAGTTTTGACTAAACTCTTAATTTTACCTTTGGCTGTGCTGGGTATTATATCTTTGATACCCCTTACTAACCAGATCAAAGGAGTACTTACCATTATGATAGCGAGCCCCACGGCTATATTAGCTGCTGTTTTGGCAGAAAAATATAAGCTGGATCATGAGCTGGCTGTCATGGCCGTAGTTACGACTACCGCTTTAAGCATGATAAGCCTGCCTTTGATCCTTTCTCTGCTGTAGGCTGCCAAGATTAACCTGGAACTATAAATTGACAAAATTAAAAATACTGTGTTATACTCTTGTGTGTATCGCGTAAGGAAGTATAACTAAGGAGAGGTGTCCGAGTGGTTTAAGGAGCTGGTCTTGAAAACCAGTGACTCCGCAAGGGGCCGTGGGTTCGAATCCCACCCTCTCCGCCATAAATATTATTTGCAAGACATGGTCAGATTTACAAATTGCTTTTTAAAGTAAAGTATAGTATAATAGCACTTGTCGCTATTGGTAGCATGTTTTTATTCTTGTGATTGAATTTAAAAAAGTTATTATAAAAATTTGGAGAGATGGCCGAGTAGGTCGAAGGCGCTCGCCTGCTAAGCGAGTATACGGGCTAAAACCTGTATCGAGGGTTCGAATCCCTCTCTCTCCGCCAAAAAAATCCGTTTATAAACTAAACGGATTTTTTACTTTGATAGTATTTTGCGATTTTTGTTTTGGAATACTTCTTTTAAACTGTTTTCAGATCTTTTTCTTGTTGTGCCTGTGGGCGACAGGCCCGGCTTTGGTAGTTTTAGCAGTTTACTGTTGCTGCCACATTCGCCAATAAAAGACTGGTATTTGCGACTTGTAAAGTTTTATGACCTGTGCTATAATGTCCTAGTGATGAAATTTGAGACCAGATGCGCCCGTAGCTCAGCTGGATAGAGTGTTTGACTACGAATCAAAAGGTCACAGGTTCGAATCCTGTCGGGCGCGCCACTAAACCCGAATCTTTGGATGAAAAGATTCGGGTTTTCTTATGCCTAAATGTGTTTTTTCTAACAAAACCAAAACCACCTCTTGCTTAAAAGGCCCTTAGCAAAAGATGGTTTTTATGTTTACGGTCAAAATTTTGACAAGTGCCAAAAGATAATGGCAGGCCCGTTAATTTGACATCATAAATTTTACTGGTGAAATATTTTATCTTTGTTATCCAAGTAAAATTTTTTTAAGCAGTCAAAACTCTTTTGACTGATATGGTGCTCCATTTTACAGGAGTCTTCATAAGCTGTTTCTTCGTCAACCCCAATAGCCATGAGAAACTCGGCGATCAAGTGGTGCCGCTCGTACATGCGTAAAGCTATTTCCAGACCTTTATCAGTCAGGGTTATATACCCGTTATCGTCCATCTCAATATAACCGTTTTCCCGGAATTGTTTCATTGCAACACTGATTGTAGGCTTGGAATAATTCATCTCGTTGGCAATGTCTATGGAACGGACTGTTTTATTTCTCTTCAAGAGCATGTAAATCGTTTCCAAATAGTTCTCTCCTGCTTCAAGGATTTTCATTTTTTCACCTCCGCAAGGCATTTCTAACTTTATTTTACCATGATAACATAGATCTTTAAAATTTTGCTTTTTTATTTAAAAACTATTGACATGGCAGTTAGGTAATGCTAACTTATAAGTAGTTAGGTAAACCTAACTTGGTAAACCACAAATTGACGGTGGGGTGGTTAGAATGCCTTTAGCCATGGCAATCCCGGGACAAGTAAATAAGGTTAAAAAAATTGGCGGCAAGGATGAGACCAGAAAATTTTTGGCCAGTTTAGGTTTAGTGGTGGGCAGTGATGTAACCGTCATAACTAAAATGGCAGGAAACTTGATTGTTAATATAAAGGATAGTCGAATTGCGATCAGTCAGGAAATGGCTACTAAAATTTATGTTTAAAGTACTTAAATCGGGGAGGTTAATCCCATGCAAACCTTAAGAGACATAAAATGTGGAAATACCGTTAAAGTTATCAAACTGCACGGCGAAGGGCCAGTTAAACGGCGGATTATGGATATAGGTATTACTAAAGGCAGCCAAGTTTATGTCCGCAAGGTAGCTCCCTTGGGCGATCCAATCGAAGTAAACATCCGGGGATATGAGCTATCCATCAGAAAAGAAGATGCAGAAAAAATAGAAGTTCAAGAATTGAGTTAGGAGAGTTTATGTTAATAAGATTTACAGTAATTAGCGCGCTAAGAGTAAAGGCGCGCCTTATTTAGGAATGGTGGTTAGGACAAACTAACTAATGAACGGAGGGATGGATGATGCCATTAAAGATTGCCCTTGCCGGTAACCCTAACAGCGGTAAGACTACCATGTTTAATGCTCTGACCGGCTCTAATCAATATATAGGTAACTGGCCAGGTGTCACAGTAGAGAAAAAAGAAGGTAAATTAAAGGGACAAAAAGATATAACTATCATTGACTTACCAGGCATTTATTCACTTTCGCCTTATACTCTGGAAGAAGTTATAGCCAGAAATTATTTAATCGAAGAAAAGCCGAACGCTATCATCAATATTGTAGACGCATCAAATATCGAGCGAAATCTTTATCTGACGACCCAACTTCTTGAACTTGGCATTCCTGTTCTCATTGCTCTAAACATGATGGATGTCGTAGAAAAAAACGGGGATGTAATTAATGCCAAGAAACTGGCCGAAGCCATGGGCTGTGAAGTAGTATTTGTTTCTGCCGCTCAGGGAAGGGGCATTAAAGAAACGGCTGAAAAAGCCGTAAAACTGGCTAAGGAAAAAAGCATTCCCAGATCCAAAATCAGCTTATCTAAAGAGGTAGAACAAGCTCTCGGCCAAATAGTCAACAGCTTAAGCTCAATTCCTGATGAACAGAAACGTTACTTTGCCGTTAAATTGTTTGAACGGGATGAAAAGATCATTGAGCGGGTTTCTCTTCCTGCTGAAATAGAACAGGTGATAACAGCAGTAGAAGAAAAAATGGATGACGACTCAGAAAGTATTATAGTAAACGAGCGCTATAACGTTATTACTTCGATTATTAAAGACTGCGTAGTAAAGAAAAGTCAGGGACAAATGACCGTTTCCGATAAAATTGACATTGTTGTAACTAACCGGATTTTTGCTCTGCCTATTTTTGCGGTCATTATGTTTTTAGTTTATTATATATCTGTTACCACTGTGGGTGATTGGGTAACTAACTGGACTAATGATACCTTTTTTGGTGAAATGGTCTCGGAAAACCTGGCGGTTTGGCTGGAAGGAATTGGAGTTGCCGGCTGGTTAACAGGTTTGATCGTAGACGGAATTGTTGGCGGTGTTGGAGCTGTCTTAGGCTTTGTGCCCCAGATGTTAATTTTATTCTTCTTCCTGGCGGTTTTAGAAGAATGCGGTTATATGGCCCGGGTGGCTTTCATCATGGATAGAATTTTCCGCCGCTTTGGCCTTTCCGGCAAATCCTTTATCCCTATGTTAATCGGCTCAGGTTGTGGCGTACCGGAAATTATGGCCAGCCGGACCATTGAAAGCGAACGGGATCGGCGGATGACCATCATGACGACCACTTTTATTCCCTGTGGTGCTAAAATGCCGATCATTGCTTTGATTGCCGGAGTCATTTTTGGCGGGACTTGGTGGGTTGCTCCTTCTGCTTACTTTGCAGGTGTAGCTTCGATAATTATTTCCGGAATTATTTTGAAGAAGACCAAGATGTTTGCCGGAGATCCTGCTCCCTTTGTCATGGAATTACCCAGATATCATCTGCCAAGGGCGTCAAGCGTCCTGCGCAGTATGTGGGAAAGAGGGTATTCCTTTATTCGTAAGGCAGGAACTATCATTTTACTTTCCAGCATCATTATCTGGTTTTTATCCAACTTTGGAGTGATTGATGGTTCCTTTGACATGGTTGAAGATATTGATCATAGTATAGTAGCCGTAATTGGAAGTTTCTTGGCTCCTATCTTTGCTCCTTTAGGTTTCGGTCAATGGGAAGCTGCCGTGGCAACTATCATGGGGCTGGTTGCGAAAGAAGAAGTTGTAGGCGTATTTGGCGTGCTCTATGGCATTTCAGGAGATGCACTGGCCTTAGTTGAAGATGGCATATTTAGCGGTCTTGGTGACGTTGCCTCAGCCTTTACCCCCTTATCCGGATATTCTTTCTTGCTTTTTAACCTTTTATGTGCCCCTTGTTTTGCTGCCATCGGAGCAATTAAACGGGAAATGAACAATGCTAAATGGACTTGGTTTGCGATTGGCTATCAAACCATCTATGCCTATGCAGTTTCCCTTTCTATCTATCAATTAGGAATGTTTTTTACCGGTCATGGATTTAATTTTGGAACACTTGTTGCTTTCTTGGTAGTTATGACATTTTTAGTTCTCTTATTCAGACCCCAAAGACATGTCACCAAAGGCAAAGTAAATATTAAGGAGGAAGCATATGCTTAACTTTATTTCCTCGAACCTTTCAACTATAATTGTGGGCGCAATCCTCTGCGGAGTTGTAGCTCTGGTCATAAGAAAAATAGTTAAAGACAAGAAAAATAATGTCAGTAGCTGCGGTTGTGGCTGCAGTAATTGTTCAGCAAGCGCATTTTGTCACTCAAAAAGAGATAAATAAGCACATTCTCCCTGCCATGTGTAACAAATTGAAGGCTAATCTGCTTTCAATTTGTTATTTTTTTGGCATAAAAAGATCCGATTAAGGGACCTTAATCGGATCTTATAAAGGTACTTATGCGCCTTTGACGTTTACTTCCATTCCTTTAACTGCAACTTGTCCATCATCAATTAACTGCTCGGCTACCCATCTGGCTACTTTTCCGGTTATGGTGATGCAGTGCTGCTTTCTTTCGGGGCTCTTGAAATCATCTCCCTGCCACTGTCTGGTAATTACCCGGCAGCAGGTAGATTTGTATTCGTCCTTGATGTAGTCGTGCAGAGCTTTGGATACTTCAAACATTCTGTCTTTCATGGGTTCTCCTTCCGTACGGCCGTAAACAATGCCTAAAGCCATTTGCCCGCCGGAAACTGCTCCACAGAGACATTGGGCTTTGCCCATCCCGATGGGGAAACCACTGGCCAATTTTACAATTTCAGGTGGGTAGGGCTTACCTAGTAATTCGTTGATGGTTTGGAGCACCGCTTCGCTGCAAAAATAAGTACCGCTTCTAAATAATTGTTCTGCTTCTGCCTGAACTTGATCTAATACTTCTTCTTTAGTAAGCATTTTAGTATCGATGGCTAAGGTCACTTGTAACCCCTCCTATTTATAAATGAAATTTATGGGTCCAATAGGCAAACCTTGCTGCACATCTAATTATATAATAGTTAAAAATTTTTACTAATTAATTATTTTTATAAAAGCAATAAATATATAAATATTATTTATTAGAATCAAAAAAACCTTTATGCTACAATACTATTGCCTTTATGATAAGAAAAATTTATAAAGAGTAGGAGGTTATACAAGTGGATGTGATTAGAAAAGTTCCCTTACCCATGGCAGGCTTGATTTTAGGGTTGGCAGCTTTAGGCAATTTGCTTCAGTCTTACGGAGAGGCTTTGAGAAATGCCTTTGGAATCATCTCAGGTCTTTTACTTATCTTATACATCGCCAAAGTAATTGCATATCCTTCCCAGGTTAAAGAAGAGCTAACCAATCCTGTCGTTGCCAGTGTGTTTCCTACTTTGTCTATGGCTATCATGGTATTATCAACTTACCTGAAACCTTTGTCTGCTTCCTTAGCTTTTGGAGTTTGGGTTGTCGGTATTGTTTTACATGCTGTGCTTATCTTATGGTTTACCAGACAGTTTGTCCTAAACTTTAACATTAAAAAGGTTTTTCCGTCCTGGTTTATTGTTTTTGTAGGAATTGCGGTGGGAAGCGTTACTTCCGGTGCTCACGGCATGGAAAGCATCGGTCAAGTAGCATTTTGGTTTGGCTTTATTACCTATCTGATTTTACTTTGCGTGGTCCTTTACAGAGTTCTTAAGGTGAAGGAAATGCCGGAACCTACTCTTCCGACCCTTACCATTTTGGCGGCACCCGGAAGTTTATGCTTAGCCGGCTATATGAATGCTTTTCCGGAAAAAAGCCTTGGCATGGTTTATCTTTTGATGGCCTTTTCTTTGGTCTTTTATGTTGTTGCTCTTGTCTTATTGCCTAAGCTCTTGCAGCTTAAATTTTACCCCAGCTATTCTGCCTTTACTTTCCCTTTGGTAATCAGCGGAATGGGTATAAAATTGGCTAACGGCTTCCTAGTGAAAGCAAATATGGCTGTTCCTATTTTAAAATATGTGGTTAATTTTGAAGAAATAGTGGCCGCTGTTTTAACCTTGTATGTTTTAGTGCGTTATCTTGGATTCTTATTACCCGCTACCGGTTCTAAATCGGCTGAACAACGTGCATAATATAATAAAAATATAAGAAGCCCTTTCTTGAAGGGTTTCTTATGTTTTTAAGAGAAAAATTATTCTATTTACCGTTATTGTTGGTCAAAAGGAAATATAAGGATTTGACTTCTTGACCTTAATTTTGTATTATATGAGTGCTAAAAGTGTTTCCGTAGCTCAGTAGGATAGAGCGACCGCCTCCTAAGCGGTAGGTCGTGGGTTCGACTCCCGCCGGGAACACCAGCAAACACCCGTTTACGAAAGTAAATGGGTGTTTATTATTTTCTTTCTTTATTATTTTTGGGCCTTTTAGTATGGTAAAATACTTCACAGAGACTTTAGATTAAACAGGAGGAAGTTTCATGAAAACCTTCACTAAAAAACCAAGTATAATTTTCGCAGTAATCCTTTTGCTAACTATTTTTATACCACCGGCTTTTGCTGTTGAAGGTCAAACAGTTGAAGTAAATAGTTATCCCCGAGTAAGTATGTCAGAAGAGGAAATAAAGGCAATCAATCCTGTTCTTTCCGTAACTAACGTTTTGGAAGTTTTAGATGTAAATCAGGTTAACCCTGATATGGATGGTTATTATAAAGCCCAAGCTCCGGTTAAAATTACGGTCTTAAAAGAAGGCGGAATAATGTTTAATACATATAGAGTGGAAAAGCAAGGTGGGAGAAATGTATTTGTAGATGCATCTATACCTGTTGAGGGAGAGATTCTAGTTCGGGAGCCTGACTCTTCTGGAAAGCTTGTAAATAAAACTGTACCTGCATCTCGAGCTGCTGAATATCCGGAATACAGAGCTCCATTGTATTTGCCGGGCTGTAGCGTAACCTTAACAGAACCCGGCCGCTATTACACAGTCTTTAGATATAAAGGTGTTGCAGATCACTGCGAAGTTTTGATTGAAGTTGTAGGTACAGACGGTTCAACAGGAAAAAGTACACAACCTCAATTAGAGCAGCCTGCAGCAGAGGCTAGTCAACCTGAAACCGCTCCAGTTCAAACAGCTAAAGCTGTACCAACCGCTTCGAAAGTTATGGTTAACGGAGTACCTGTATCTTTTGAAGCATATAATATCGGAGGAAGCAATTACTTTAAATTAAGAGATTTAGCCAAAGTGGTTAACGGTACGGAAAAACAGTTTGAAGTTACCTGGGATGGGTCTAAAAATGCTATCAACCTAGTATCTAACCAACCTTATACTGAAACAGGGGAAGAACTCCAAAAAGGTGACGGCCAGGTAAAAACGGCTGTTTTAAATACTTCGAAAATCTATAAAGACGGGGTTGAGGTTAAATTAACCGCCTACACCATTAAAGGGAATACTTATTTTAAATTAAGAGATATTGCTGCAGCCTTTAATATTGGTGTAACTTGGGACGGTACAATCAACACGGTTGGTATTGATACAAGTAGTGATTATATAGTAGAATAAGTTATAGACGGAGAAGCGTTCGCTGGTAGCCACCAGCGAACGTTTAAGTTTAGGTGATTATAAATGAGCCACCGTTTTTTTATGGGGCTTGCTTTAGAGGAAGCTAAAAAAGCCTTAGGGGCTGGAGAAGTACCAGTTGGCGCGGTTATGGTTTATCGAGGTAGAATTATAGCCAGAGGCTATAACCTGAAGGAAACCTTACAAGATCCCACTGCTCATGCCGAAATGGTAGTGATCCGTAAGGCCGCTCAAAAATTACAATCCTGGCGTTTAGACGGATGTACATTATATGTGACTTTAGAACCCTGTCCCATGTGTGCCGGTGCCATTGTCCAAGCCCGTCTACCTATCTTAGTTTACGGAGCCAGGGATTTGAAGGCTGGGGCTGTGGAGTCGGTAGTTAACCTGGTTCAGAATAAATTGCTCAATCATCAGGTTGAAGTCTTGGCCGGAATCAGGGAAGAAGAATGTCAACAAATGCTAAAAGAATTTTTTAAGTTTAAAAGAGATGGTTAGCAAGCTGTGTTCTTGTAACACAGCTTTCAAATTGTTTTAAGAGCAGGTGACCAAATGTTGAATTTATCCGGACTAATTTACATTGTTCTAGCGTCATTAGCCTTTGGGCTTATGCCGATTTGGGTGAAACTGGCTTATGCTACCGGTTTAACAGCCTATGAGGTCCTTTTTTTACGTGCCCTGCTGGGAGCCTGTTTTTTATTTGTCTTTATCCGTTTTAAAAAGATTAGCCTTAAGCTTGAACCCGGACAAATTAAAATTTTATTGTTTGCCGCAACAGTCGGTTATACTGCCGCCGTGACCACTTTATACCTGGCTTATAATTATATTTCAGTCGGGGTTGCAACCTCTCTGCACTATTTATTCCCGGTTGTGGTTATGCTGATTGCAGTCGTGCTGTATAAAGATAAACTATATCCTGCCAAATGGATTGCCCTGATTCTTTCTGTCTTTGGTGTATATCTTATGACGGCTGGAGAATCCATCAGCTTACATCCTGCTGGGGTGCTTTTAGGCATTGCTTCAGCCTGTACTTTTGCTATCTATGTTGTGGGGGTAGACCATCCAGACATCAAGACTTTGGATAGTTTAGTCTTGGCCTTTTATGTTTGTATAATAGCTGCCGCAGTTTCTTTTTTATTGATCATGCTAAACGGAGAATGGCCGTTTGCCTTAAGCGGTGAAGGGCTGTTTTATGTAGCTTTAGTAGCCTTCTTTTGTACGGCTTTGGCCTTACTTTTCTTTATTAAAAGTGTTCATTTAATTGGCCCTGCTAACGCTTCTATTTTATCCACCCTTGAGCCTATTGTAAGCATTGTGGCAGGAGTCGTATTTTTTAAGGAAGAAATGTCTTTCCAGGTCGGCCTCGGGTGTGCTTTGGTCTTAGGAGCCGTCTTTATTTTAAGTTGGCATGATGCTAAAAATTTAGAGCTTGATAAAATAGGCAAGCAGAACTAACATTGGCTCAATTTTGCCTAAAGTAAACTATTTTTCGCCTAAAGTAAACTATTTTTCTAAGCAGATTGACGACGAAGCCGTGATTATTAAAATCAAGGGTTTTGTCTTCAGTCAAAAAACATTACAGACGGTCTGCTTTTTTTACTAATAATGTAACTTTACATAAGCTGGGGTAGGGCGTATAATAATTATCTAGGCAAATGTGAAACCTAGTAGTAAAAATGACTGTGCCATGGATAAATCTAATTGTGTCAAGAGACTTATGGAGAGATGGCTGAGTTGGTCGAAGGCGCCCGACTCGAAATCGGGTAGGGTGTGATGAGCGCCCTCGTGGGTTCGAATCCCACTCTCTCCGCCAAAAAATTTTATTTACAGATAAGGGGTTTTGCGATTTGGCAGAACTCTTTTTATTTTTCTAATTAAAAATCAAATTGCATATAATCAGATCAGCCAACTATATAGTTTTCTATTTTGCTTTTTAACAATGCCCGCTTATCTTTTTTAAAAGGCGACGAGGAGTTTTTAAAGCTTTAAAATTAAACTAATAAGCGTTTGACTGTCAAAAAAGGTTATGTTACTATAAATTAAAATAAAATTCAAAAGATTATTGGTATGAAAATTTCTACTGAACAAGAATTAAAAAAGCTAAATACAGGCAACTACGATGTACAATTTAGATAAAGTATTTTTTCAAACAAAAAACTCGGCATCTTATATGAGGGTGCCTTTTTTATTTATAAGCCTGTAATGTTTTAAGTTAGAGTGAACGAGTATAGTTGTTACATTTAGAAGGGAAAAGTAATCATTACAGGTAGATTATAATAAAAATCAAGAAGAAATATGATTTCAGGTTTTTACTGGAAAAAGCGTCGGATTTGGTTAGGCCATGAGGGAGGGGGATAAGTCGGAGGATTCTAAAATTTTAAAAAGAAGCTCTATGGACTCTTATTAAGGTATTCGATCCGATTATAGAGTTGCAAGAAGCATAGGGAGGTATGTTAAATGGAAAAAGAGGTACTAAAGAAAATAATTGACGTAGCGGCAGGGAGGACACCGGCAGACCTGGTTATTAAAAACTGTAAGATTGTTGACGTATACAACGCCAGGATAATTGAAGGCAAAGACATCGCAATTGTTGAAGGGTATTTTGCTGGAATCGGTGACTACCGGGGGAAAGAGGAGATAGACGCTCAAGGACAATATGCAGCTCCCGGCTTTATAGACGGGCATATTCACATTGAATCATCCTATGTGACCCCGGAAGAAATCGGCCGCCTTCTTGTACCCCATGGTACGACCACCATTATTGCCGACCCTCATGAAATCGTCAACGTCTGCGGTTTGAACGGATTAAATTACATGCTGGAGGCAGCCAAAGGTACCAAGTTAGATATCAAATACATGCTTCCATCCTGTGTTCCTGCTACACCCTTTGAACATGCCGGGGATATTATCGATTCGAAAAAGATTCAAACGGCAATTCGGAACGAACAGATACTCGGCTTAGGTGAATTTATGAATTACCCCGGTGTAATATCAGCCGATGATGAAGTACTGAATAAACTAATGGTAGCCATCAAAGAAAGAAAGCTGATTGACGGGCACAGCCCAAGTGTAAGAGGTAAAGACTTAAATGCCTATACCGTACCAGGTATTCATACAGACCATGAATGTTCCAGTGTAGAAGAAATGCTCGAACACCTAACCAACGGCTTCTATATTCTGTTAAGAGAAGGGTCAGCCTGCCATGACCTGCGGAATCTGCTTAAAGGAGTTACCCCTGCCAACAGTCGCCGTTGTCTGTTCTGCTCTGATGACCGGCAGCCTAAGACTATTTTAGAATTAGGACATTTAGACAATCACCTACGGATCTGTGTAGAAGAAGGAGTTGATCCGATAACGGCCATTCAAATGGCAAGTCTTAATGCGGCAGAATGCTTTAGACTCTATGATCGGGGGGCCATTGCTCCAGGACTGCGGGCAGATCTCGTACTCTTAGATAACCTAAAAGACTTTAACGCTAAGAAGGTATTTATCAAAGGCGAAGAAGTGGCCCGGGACGGCAAGTACCTGCCGGAAGTACATTACCATGACATCTCGGCAGTACAGAGAAGCATGCATGTCAAAGACTTTAGCATGGAAAAACTTCGTTTACCCTTAAAATCCAACCATGTTAACGTCATTGACATTCTGCCGGGTGGAGTAGTAACAGCTAAAGGTACAGCCTATGTAACCTTAAATGACCAAGGCGAATTTGTTTACGATCCCAAACAGGATATTGTAAAGATAGCCGTAGTTGAGCGCCATCAAAATACAGGTAATGTGGCCTTAGGTTTACTAAGAGGCTACGGTATAAAAGCAGGAGCAGTAGCCTTATCCATTGCCCACGATTCTCATAACATAATCGCTGTCGGGACCAATGACGCCGATATGGCTATGGCAGTTGAAAAGCTGATTGAGCAGGGAGGAGGAATTATCCTCGTTAAAGACCAAGAGGTCATCAACAGCATGCCGATGGTTGTAGGCGGTATCATGAGTAACCAAACCGGTCAATGGGTCAATGAGAAGTTGACGGCAATCCATGAAGATGCTTACGAAAAACTCGGGATAAGTAACCAGGTAGAACCGGTGATGACCCTATGCTTTATGTCTTTAGCCGTCATACCGGAGATTAAGCTTACGGATATGGGGCTATTTGACGTAACCAAGTTCTCCTTTATACCTATTGAGGTAGAAGGGTAAAGTTTACTAAAAATTAACTGATTTTGATTTTCATTTGGACTTCCTTTTGGGAGTCCTTTACTTTTTAAGCCATCAATCGTTATATTAGAAGCAAGCTATAAGTAAACTTAAAAGGGGAGAAAAGCTATGTGGTTTGTTTTTGCCATTTTGTCCGCAGTGTTTGCTGCTCTAACGTCCATCCTAGCCAAAATCGGCATTGAGGGTATAAATTCTAATTTAGCAACTGCCATTCGGACGGTTGTTGTGGTGATTATGGCCTGGGGCATAGTTTTTATTACAGGAGTCCAGCAGGAAGTGGCCAAGGTGAGTGGGAAAAGCTGGTTGTTTTTAATCCTCTCCGGTTTAGCAACAGGGCTGTCCTGGCTTTGTTATTACAGGGCTTTACAGATTGGTGAGGCCTCCAAAGTGGTTCCCGTAGACAAATTTAGCGTTGTTATCACTATGTTTCTTGCCTTTTTGGTCTTAAAAGAAACCCCTTCTGCCAAAGTAATTCTCGGCGGTTTACTTATTACTTTGGGAACTTTTCTGATGATCTTGTAGATAGATACTTATATCCTCTAATGGAACCAGATTTCAAAAAGGATCATATTATGTAAGTAAAGGGAGAAAAAAGGGGGAAGAGCATGAAGATTTGTATAGATCCAGGCCATGGGGGCAAAGATCCGGGGACAAGCGCAGCAGGGGTCCAGGAAAAGGATCTGAGTTTACAGCTGTCTCTATTCATGGCTAAGCGGGCTGGAGAATTAGGCTTTGGAGTAACCTTGACCAGGGATGCTGATAGGGACCTTAGTCCTGCTCAGCGGACTGATCTTGTCAAAAAGTCGGGAGCTCAAATCTGCCTGTCAAATCATATTAATGCAGGCGGGGGTACCGGAACAGAAATCATTCATTCTCTCCACAGCAACGGGAAGCTGGCGGCTTTAATTCTCGAGAGAATCAAAAATACCGGCATGCCTACCAGAAAGATCTATGCTAGGGAGAGCACCAGCCAACCGGGCAAGGATTATTACTTCATGCACCGGTTAACTTATCCTACCGTTCCGGAAACCTTGATCATTGAATATGGTTTTATTGACAACCCGGCAGATCGGGCCAGGCTGCTAGAGCCTGAAATGCAAAAGCTGTTAGTTGAGGCTGTCTTGCAAGGACTTTGCAGTTTTACCGGCTTTCCTTATAAGCCGCCCCAAGCTGAACAGGAAAAACCGTTTGTGGCAGTAATAATTGACAGGAACGGCAAAAGTCATATTGTTCCCCAGGATGCAGTTAAACTGGAAAAGGGGGTAACCTGGATAAAAGCCAGAACCTTTACCGAACTGGCCGGTGGGGTTGTGAGCTACGATGGAATCAATAATAAAAGCACTTTCGATTTTTCGCGCTGAAACAAAGGACTGGGATTCTTGAAACAGAGAAATCCAGTCCTTTTTGTTTTAAGCTGTTGTAGTTCAAGTGCCCATAATAAAACTTTTGTCTTTGAGTGCAGATACTTTAAAAATAGTTAACCGGTTTAAAGTAATCTATAGATTTTCTTTACAAAAATTCTTGCACCTATAGTAACTATAGGCTTTATACTAAGGTTACAGTAAAAAGATTCGAAAAAGTTGGATAACGGAGGAAGATATATGCTTAAAAAAGTCTTGATTAAAAATGCCAAAGCTATTGTAACCTGTGACCCGGAAGATCGTGTGTTTTATGATGCAGATATTCTCATCTACGGCCCTATGATCACTAAAATCGGCAAAGACTTATCAGATCCGGAAGCTGAGGTTATTGATGGACGGGGTAAGTTCGTCTATCCAGGACTTATTAATACCCACCATCACTTTTTCCAAACCTTTGTCAGGAACTTAATGGAAATAGACTATCCTAATATGGAAGTTGTTGAGTGGTTAGATAAAATTTACCCTATTTTCCAGAATATTAATGAGGATGTAATTTACTATTCTTCTTTAACCGCAATGGCCGATCTGCTTAAACATGGATGTACATGTGCCTTTGACCACCAATATTGTTATACACGAAAATCAGGAAAACATTTAGTCGATAGGCAGATGGAAGCTGCTTCTCGCTTAGGTATACGCTATCATGCCGGTCGTGGTACCAATACATTGCCGAAAAGCGAAGGCAGCACCATTCCCGAAGATATGCTGGAAACCACTGAAGAGTTTATCAAGGACTGTGAAAGAATCATTGATTTATTCCACGACCCCTCTCCCTTCTCTATGAGCCAAATTGTAGTTGCACCATGTCAACCTATTAACAGCTATCCGGAAACATTTGTCGAAGCTCTCAATTTGGCTCGTTCTAAAGGCGTCTACCTTCATACCCATTTAGGTGAAGGTGAAAATAATATCATGGTGGAGCGCTGGGGCAAAAGAACCTTGGCCTGGTGCGAAGATATAGGTTTTGTTGGCCACGATGTTTGGTTTGCCCATGGTTGGGAAGTGACTCCTGAGGAATATAAGGTCTTAGGGCAGACCAGTTCAGGGGTGTCTCACTGCCCGGCACCGGCTGTATTAGGCGGTTTTCCCATCCTCGATATGAAAGCTATGGAAAAGGAAGGAGTACTTATCAGCCTTGGCTGTGACGGCTCAGCTACTAATGATAGTTCCAACCTTCTCGATTCTTTAAGAATGGCTTACCTCATGCAGGCTTATCATAGCAAACAACGTGGAGGCTCTTTATCTCCTTACGAACTGTTAAAAATTGCTACAGTAAATGGGGCAAAAACCTTAGGACGAAATGATTTAGGTTCTTTAGAAGCTGGCAAGGCTGCCGACCTGTTTATGGTGGACACCGGTGTCTTGGAACTGACGGGTACGCATCACGATCCTAAAAACTTGCTGGGGCGGGTTGGTGTGACCGGTCCGGTTTACCTTACCATGGTAAACGGTAAAGTCGTTTATCAGGACGGGCACCTTTTAGGAATTGATGAACGTCTGGAGGCGGAAAAAGGCGCAAAAGTTTGTACCAGATTCCTGATGGAGAGTTTATAAAAGATTAAAAAAGAAGTATATTTAAATGGAATACTGGTTTCTATGAGCGAGATCAAAGGTAGAATGTGGCGGTAACGATGAAAAAAACTTTAACAATCGGCGAAATGAGTGCTCTTTTTCAAATTAACGTGCAAACCTTGCATTATTACGATTCTATCGGTCTTTTTGTACCGGCGGTCCGCGATGAAGCAACAGGTCATCGCAAGTATGAATTTGATCAGGTTTACAAGCTTGCCTCCATCCGCTATATGCGCAAGTTAGGCTATTCTTTGAAACAGATAAAAACCTATATGGACTCCCATTTTAATTCCAAGTTGGACCATTTAAAAGAGCAATCACGGAACCTGCGTAGAAAATGGGAGGAGCTAATCAAAATTGATACTGCTATCCAGCGTAAAATCAGTTTTATTGAAAGGGAAACTGCCAATATACAACTTGATAAGATTTCAGTAAAGGAATTTCCGGAAAGAAAGTATATTCCTATCGGGGAAGAAGAATTATTATACGGCAACGAGTATTTTTACTTTTATCCTACCATCGCCTTCTACGAGCATGATCTGAAGTATTTCGGGGCGTATCTTTTTGGCGAGGATGACGAAACCAGGGAGATGGGTGGCAATGCCAACGATTTATCCGTTTCGGTCATTCCGGCCGGTAAGTATTTTTGCTGCTATCATGTAGGTCCCTATGAGAGAATTTATGACTCTTTTAAGAGACTCCGCAGTGCAGCAGGAAGCCTAAAGTTAGCTGACAATGCCATTAATTTTAATATCATTGACCAGTTTGTGGAAAAAGACAATGAGAATTACATAACAGAGATTCAAGTTCCGATAATTGCGGAATAGAGGTGTAACGGCAAAAAGCCGCTACACCTTTTTTTATCTGTTTTAACCGCTTTTCCCAGGACAAACTAAGAGGAAATTTACTATACGTAGGAGATGGAGCAAGGCTTTATGGGAGATGTTTGGATGTAGATATGTTGTCCATAAAATATACTTTTTTGGGAAAATTTTTTAATTATCCCTTGACTTTTCCTGACCTTCGAGTACAATAATAATCGAAAGGTCAGTATTAGTCAAAAGGACAAATTTAGTCAAAACAAATTTAACTTATAATAAGGGGTGATTATGTTATGTTTGGTTTAGTTCCTTTTAAGGGTAGGAATGCCATGAGGAGGGTTCCTTGGAGTGTTGACAGCTTCTTTGAAGATTTCTTTAATGAACCCTTTTTCCCGGCCTTTGTAAGTGATAGACAGATGAAAGTCGATATTAGAGAAGACGAAAAGAATTATATTCTAGAGGCTGAACTACCAGGTGTCAATAAAGAAGATATTAACTTAGAAATAGAAGAGAATCTTTTAACCATCAGCGTTGATCACAATGAAGAAGTTGATGAAGAACGTCAAAATTACATCCGGAGAGAAAGATATCGCTCCTCCATGGTTCGTTCCTTTGCAGTAGATAACATAATTCCTGAACAAGCCACAGCTAAGTTTGAAAACGGTGTCTTAACAATAACCCTGCCCAAGAAAGAAGAAACTATTACTAAACGTAGAAGAATAAATATCGGTTAAAAGGCGAATAGGATATAAAGGTCGCAAGTTGCGACCTTTATTTTTTATCCTGATTTTTAGTGCTCTTTAACAGGAAATTACATACTAACCCTGTTAACACGAAAACAAGAAGCAATAGAATAGTTGAGGTATAAGTTCCTGATGAGGTTTTTAGGATGCCCGAAAAATAAGGCCCCAAGTATGACGAGGGAACAAGGTTAAGGCTTAAAATGCTGAAATTAGTCCCATAGTATTTGCTGCCATAAAAATTAAAAGCCACTGTTGACTTGGCCGTACTGGTTCCGCCATAAGATAACCCTGCCAGGATTCCACCCGAAAGTAACAGCCAATAAGAGCCTGTAGTTGTTGCCTGTAACAGAATTAAAAGGGCTAGGATAAAAACAGAAGTCATGAGAAACAAAGTTTTTTTAATAGCTAAAGTATCAAATAAGTAACCGCAGATAACCCGTCCCAGTCCGTTACATAAGGAAACAGCACCTGCTAAAAAGGTTGCTTCCTTAATTCCTACGCCAATTTCAGCAGCAAGGGGTGAAGCATGCCCGACAATGGTTAGGCCGGCAGAGCTGAGCAGAATTGCCCACGCCATAAACAGCCAAAAATTAGGAGTTAGGATCATTTCCCTAGGGGTATAATCTGCTATCTGGCTTTTGCTATCATTTAGCTTTCGGCTTTTAATCAATTGTTTTATCTGTTTTTCGGTCGGAGATTCAATAAAATAAGCGGCCAGAAGAATCAAGGCAAAGAAAATTAGTCCTAAAAGTCGAAAAGTTTGTCGCCAGCCGATCTGTGCAAAGAGAAAAACAAGGCCTGCTCCAAAGACCATACTACCTGCCCCAAAGGCCATTAAGAGCACACCTGAGATAAAACCCTGCTTATCAGGAAACCATTTACTTACTGCGTCAATGGAGGCATTATAGCCCAGCCCGATGCCGAAGCCACAGACTATTCCGTAGTAAAGGTAGATTTCCCATAACTTGATAACCTTAGAGGATAAGAAAAATCCTCCCAGCATGCAAAAGGCCGAAATAAGAAAAACAAATCGGTGATAGTTTTTTTCAGTCAATTTTCCTGACAGCATACCGCCAAGGCAAAAAGCCGTCATGCAGATTGCAAAAACAAGGGAAGTTTCTGAGCGGTCCCAGCCTAACTCATCTTCTAAAGGAGCAATAAAGAGAGACCAGGCGTAAATTAGCCCGTAAAAAGCCAAGATAACCGACCCGAAAACAAGCTTAAAACTACGTTTCGTCATCATTCCACTTCCTTTACTGCGGCCTTATTTATGCTAGAGCCCTTTAAATTCAAAGTCAATTAGGTATAAATAATTTCAATAAGTGGGAAATGTCTATAAAAATAATTTATATAAACAATAAATAAAATTCATTGACTTTGGTAAAACTTACAAGTTATATTTTTGCTGGTATGTGTTCAAAGCCAAAACAAAAAGGAGAAGGTCATGCATAAAATACAAGTTGTCAATCTTTCCTTTGCTTACGGTGATGAGCAAATTTTAGACAAGATCAACATGGAAATTGAAGCAGGGGATTTTATCTGCCTGCTGGGAGAATCAGGCTGTGGCAAAAGTACTTTCTTAAGGCTTATGGCAGGTTTAGCTAAAGCAGACTCCGGTTCCATTCTAGTCGGGGGAAAGGAAATAAACGGGGCAAGCCTTGAGCGGGGAGTTGTCTTTCAGGATTATAGTTTGTTTCCCTGGTTTACAACCGGCAAAAATATCATGCTGGCCCTCAGGCAAAAGTACCCTAAGGAAAGCTCAAAAGCTTTAAAAGAGCGAGCTTTATATTATTTAAATGAAGTTGGTTTGGACAGCTCTGTTTTTAATAAGCTGCCTAAAGAACTTTCGGGAGGTATGCAGCAACGCTGTGCCATCTGTCGGGCTTTTGCTCTTGATCCGCCAATTCTTTTGATGGATGAGCCTTTTGGCGCTTTAGATGCCGTAACCCGGGCCAGACTTCAGGATATGATTCTTCACTTATGGAAGAAAGATCATCCCAATCGGAAAACAATTCTCTTTGTAACCCACGATGTGGATGAAGCTCTACTTCTTGCCACCAAAATATTTGTTTTTGGCTCAAACCCCAGCAAAATCATTTACGAACATACTTTTAAGGCAGAGGAAAAGCCAAACAGGGAAACACTCTTTGAAAATAAAGAATATATAGACTTGCGCAATAGCCTGCTTCGCATCTTAAACAAAGATATTGAAACTAAAATTAAAGAGAGTGAGGTAATCAAATGGGAAAAAAAGTACTTGACCTAATTCTTTTACTCTGTTTTACTTTTCTTTTTACAGCTTGTTCCGGTGGTGCACAGCCCACGGATGACACTTCCAGTAATACAGTTGAAGAAACTCAAGAAGCTCCGAAAGAACTAAGAACTATCAAAATCGGTTATGCTCCCGGTATCGGCAATATCCTCGGTTTCATTGCAGAAGAGCGGGGAATTGCTGCTAAAGAAGGTATTAAGCTGGAGTTTGTTCCTTTTTCCAACTCCAGTGACGGTTTAAACGCTTTAAATGCTGACAAGATTGACGTGGGAGTTTCTTTTGGAACGGCAGCTCCTTTGACCTTTGTAACCCAAGGGGTGGATTTTTCAATTTTTGGCGGCTATCTATCCGGTGGAATGCCGATTTACGCCAAACCGGATTTTAAATATACCGGACCTGAATCCTTTATCGGTAAGACAGTGGTTACCGCAAGACTTTATACTCCGGATATCGTTTGGCGGGCTGCTATGCATGAAGCCGGTATTGATATTGAAAAAGATTTAACCTTAATTGAAGTGAAGAAACCCACTGAAATATTGGAGATTGTTAAAGCCGGTAAGGCAGATGTGGGTATTGGCACAGGCTCTACCTATGCTAAGGCTCTTGAGTCGGGTTTGGTGGCTGTCGCCTGGAGTAACGATTTATGGAACCCGGTACATGTTTGCTGCCGGCCTGTGGCTAAAACCCAGTGGCTTAATGAAAACGGGGACCTTGCTAAAGCTTTCCTCCGTGCTTTTATTCAGGCAGAAAAAGTATATTATGAAGAACCTGAGTATGCTGTTGAGCTAAACAAGAAGTATTTGGAGCTGGATGATGAGCTGGCCAGGATCATGACCTTAGAGTCTAATCAAATTATTGAATCTGATCCGAAAAGTAAGGGCGTTAAATATATGTGGGAGCGTTTACACGATATAGGTTATTTGAACGCTCCTGAGATTGATATAAATGAACACATCAATATTGAACTTTATAAAGAAGCCCTAGACGAGTTGACTGCCGAAAACCCGGGGGACGCATTCTATCAAAAACTTCAGGAAAGATTTGTGGAATACAATTTGTAAAGCTTAGTGAGGAAGACTAGTGCTGGCTAGTAGTAAGAGGTGATTACTCATCAAAAACAGTCTAAAAAATTACTCCGGAACCTTGTTCATTATTTTAGGGATTGTTTTGCTATATGAACTAGCGACTGACTTTAATCACTGGTTGGAACCAGTTCTCTTTCCGGGATTTTCAAAGATAGTCCCAGGCTTTATAGCTTCTTTGCCAAAATTGTTTGCTGGGTTAAAAAGTTCGTTAGGACTCTTAATTCCCGGTTTTTTAGGTGCGGCCTTGGCAGGGATTGTCCTTGGGCTGTTTATCGGTTTAAATCCAAAGATACATAAAAATTTAAAGCCGATTATCTATGCCCTTAATCCTATTCCCCCAACCCTTTTTACCCCTTATGCCATAACCCTTTTGCCGACTTTTTGGCACGCTTCGGTGTTTATCATTTTTGTCGGTTGTTTTTGGCCGATTTTGAACGGCACCATTAACGGGATTGTCTTAATTGATCAGAAATATTTAGATAACGCCAAGACACTGGAGTTAAAAGGGCCTAAGCTTTTGTTTAACGTAATTCTACCTGCCGCTTCGCCCATGATTTTAGCCGGCGCAGGAACCGGTCTAACCTTTTCCTTCATTCTCCTGACTGTAGCTGAGATGTTTGCTACTAGTTCAGGCTTAGGCCACTTCATTCAGTATTATGCTGATTTTTCCGATTACGCGCGGGTCTTGGCCGGACTGTTTTTCATGTCGTCCTTTATCATTTTAGTCATGATCTTGTTTGATAAGCTTAAGAAAAAGATTTTATTCTGGACTTTAAATGATTAACCTGACAAATCAGAGTGGGTTTACCCACTCTACTCTTTTATGAAGGGGTGTTGTTATGAAAAAGATCCGTATTGGCTGCGGAGCAGGCTGTTCTTATGACAGGGTTGAACCTGCTGTTGAACTGGTATTGAAGGGAAACTTGGATTATTTAGTTTTTGAATGCCTGGCTGAAAGGACTATTGCCAACGCCCAACAATTAAAACTAAAAGATCCCACTAAAGGTTACACACCTATGCTGGAGGAACGGATGAGAAAAATTTTAAAGTTAGCCCAGGAAAACGGGACAAAAATCGTTACCAACATGGGTGGGGCCAATCCTTCTGCCGCTGTAGACCTGGTTGTTCAAATTGCCAAGGAGTTAGGTTTAAAGAATTTAAAGATTGCCCTGGTTACCGGTGATGATATTTTAGATATTATCGACCATTACAAAAACCAGCGGCTTTGGAAGAGTACTAAGACCCTGGGTGAACTGGAGGGTGAAATTGTTTCGGCCAATGTTTATCTCGGTTCAGATGCTATAAGAGAAGCCCTCGCTAATGGGGCCGATGTAGTTATTACCGGCAGAGTGGCGGATGTCGCCCTATTTGTAGGTCCTCTTAAATATGAATTCGGCTGGGAAAACACGGATTTTGAAAAAATGGGGCAGGCTACTCTTTTAGGTCACCTGCTGGAATGTGCCGGTCAATTGACGGGAGGTTATTATGCCGATCCGGGTTATAAAGATGTACCTGACCTGCACCGTTTAGGTTTTCCCATTGCTGAAATGGATGAGACCGGTTCCTTTATTGTCACCAAAGTGAAAGGAAGCGGCGGGGTGGTAAATTTAGGCACTTGTAAAGAGCAATTGCTTTATGAAATCACCGACCCGGCTAATTATATAACTCCTGATGCCATTGCTGATTTCAGTCAAGTAAAGTTTGAACAAATAGCTGAAAATGTGGTCCGAGTTACCGGGGCTTGTTCGAAAGGTGTTCCTGACACGTATAAAGTGAATATAGGTTATTCCGACTGTTACATTGGAGAAGGAGAAGTGAGTTTTGGCGGTCTAAACGCCTTAAACAGGGCCAAATTGGCTGCTGAAGTAATTGAAAAACGGCTGGAAATAGTAGGTGCAAACTTGGAAGAATTTCGGGCAGATTATATAGGTTTTAATTCTCTGTATAGGAGTAAGATTTCTACCCAGTTTAGTCCCGATTTTTATAGTGAAATCCGGCTGAGGGTCAGTGGCAGGACAAAAACTTATGAAGACGCGGCATTAGTCGCCAAGGAAGTAGATTATCTATATACTAACGGTCCTGCCGGCTCTTCGGGGATTACCACCAAAGTACAAAAGGTTATTTCCATAACTAATATTCTGATTCCTAAGAAAGACGTAAAACCAGTGGTCACTTATCGGGAGGTAATCTAATGAAGTTAAAGGAAATTGCTCACGTGCGAACCGGTGACAAGGGTGATTCGGCTAATATTGCAGTAATTGTCTACAAGCAAGAGGACTACCGGCTTCTTAAAGATTACCTGACGGCAGACAGGGTAGAAGAGTTTTTTTCGGAAATTTGCTTCGGGGGTGTGAAAAGATACGAATTAGATAATTTAGGAGCTCTAAATTTTGTGCTGGAAGAAGCTCTAGGCGGAGGCGTTACCAGGAGTTTAGCCGTTGATAAACATGGCAAAGCCCTGGGCATGGCCTTGCTGGAAATGGAAATTCCTTGCTCACCCTCCTAATTTAAATAAATGTTTTAGCAAAAGAGGTCGTTTAAGTCGACCTCTTTTTCATTATTTATTTCAATAAGATAAATTTTCCAAAAATAAATCTGCTTGCCTTTCTTTTCAACACATATTTAACCAAATTTTAACCATAATAAATGATGGAGCCTCAAAAAATTATAAAAGGAGAGAAAAGCATGCACCAATTAGGCCAAATTCAAGCCAGAATAAGTCAATTCCAGCAAAACTTATCTTCTATAGCTTCCATGGTTCAGCAGTTGGCATCCTCTGAACAAGCTAACCAGCAGCAATTACAGCAGTTGAGCCAAAAAGAACAGTATGCATCTCAACAACTACAACAGATTCAAAGAATGTGTCAAAGCGCGGCCCAGGAAATACAACAATTGACTTCCTTAACCAGCCAGCTTACCATGACGGCAAATTTGGGCGGTGGCAGTTCTTATCAGAGCGGCTTAACTGGTAGCATTGGAAGCCAGGGGGTAAATTACGTTTCTAACATCAGCGCTTACACTCAACCGAGCGCAACTGCCGGCTTTTCAGAGATCAGTTCATCCCCCACAGGGACACCTGATTATGGAAGCAGTTATAGCAGTTACGGCATGAGCGGAACTTCCTCTTATGGCGGTTATGGTGGAAGCGGCTCTAGTATGTCTTCAGGTATGCCCCAGATATCTACCGCTACTCAGCCAAGTCCCAAAGCAGGCGTATCTGATACGGCTTATTCTCCCACAGGTAGATCGGATTATGGGACAGGCTACGGCAGTTATGGCCTGAGTGGAGCCTCTTCTTATGGAGGCTATGGCGGAAGCAGTTACGGTATGTCCTCCGGTATGACCCAAATTTCCACTGCTACTCAACCCAGCCCTAAAGCCGGAAGATCGGATACCAGTTATTCCCCAACCGGGAATCCCGACTACGGCAGCCAATATGGTAGTTATGACCAAAGCGGAGATTCCTTATATGCTAGTTTAGGTAGAAGCTAGAAAACTTAAAGGCCGGCGTAAGCCGGTTTTTCTGATGAATCTGTTTTTGTTAATATTTGCTTAGGCAAATCCCTTGATCTTTTTTCGCGTAGGATGTAAAATAACATAGTCACAATTTATATTAGCTATTTGGCTATAGATTTACAGCCAAATTAATGCTATAATATCTGATGTCAGTTTAATAAATGTTTAATTGGTAGAGCAACGCGGAGAGATGGCTGAGTTGGTCGAAGGCGCTCGCCTGGAAAGCGAGTATACGGGGCAAAACCTCGTATCGAGGGTTCGAATCCCTCTCTCTCCGCCATATTTGTCTAAGTTTCCAGTTCAAGGTTTACCCTAATTAGATATAGAGTTTGCCGTGCTAGACGGGGAGGTAGCGGTGCCCTGAACTCGCAATCCGCTATAGCGAGGTTGAATTCCTGCCCTCGGGTTGTATTTGTGGGGTCTGGCTACAGTAAGTGGCAAGGAGGATTGGGTCCTACGCAACGGAAACTCATGAACCCCGTCAGGTCCGGAAGGAAGCAGCGGTAAGTGAATATTTTCGTGTGCCGTAGGGATGCCTGATCTGAGTTAACTGCTGTGGTAACGCTCGGAAGTACAATTCAAAGACAGGTGCACGGCTTAAATTAAAAATAGATTTATGAAAGACTTCTTAGGAAGTCTTTTTGTTTTATAGGCTTAAGTTTTTAAGTTGTTTCCTGTTAAAACAATGGCAATAAAGATTATCTTACGCTATGATAGAAAAAGGGAAGTTATCTTTTTAGGGTGTGATGACAATGGCTTATACGGCTTTGTACCGTAAATGGAGACCTCTTGCTTTTAAGCAAGTAGTAGGACAATCCCATGTTGTAAAAACATTAAAAAATGCTTTGAGCTCAGGACGTATAAGTCATGCTTACCTGTTTTCCGGTCCGCGGGGGACAGGGAAGACGAGTATGGCCAAAATCTTAGCCAAAGCGGTCAACTGCTTAAACTTACAGGAAGGAGAGCCTTGTAATCACTGTTTAAACTGTGAGCGCATCAATCAGGGCAACTCTCTTGATATTTTAGAAATAGATGCCGCCTCCAACCGGGGTATTGATGAAATTCGGGATTTACGTGAAAAAGTCAAACTAAGCCCTGTGGAAGGTCGTTATAAAGTATATATAATTGATGAAGTTCATATGTTAACCACAGAGGCCTTTAATGCCCTGTTAAAAACTTTGGAAGAGCCGCCGGCCCATGTTATTTTTATTTTGGCCACAACTGAACCCCATAAAATTCCTTTAACTATTTTATCGCGCTGCCAGCGCTTCGACTTTCACCGCATTCCAACTGATTTAATCGTTAAGCATCTAAGAGAAATTTTAGCTCAGCAAAATATACAGGCTGAAGAAGAAGCTTTGTATCTCGTGGCCAAGGTTGCTTCCGGAGGGATGAGAGACGCCTTGAGCCTGCTGGATCAATGTCTTGCTTCCGGGACGGAGAAAATTACGGTGGAACAGGTATCCAGCATTGCAGGGATAGTCAGTGAAGATTTTTTATACGATTTTGCCCAGGGCATTGGTCAAGGAGATGAGGTTAAATGCCTGACCATGCTGCAAAATGTTTTAGCTGAAGGAAAAGAAGTTAAGCAGTTACTGGCCGATTTGTTAAGTTATTTTAGAAATTTACTGTTGCTTCAGTTAGGGCAAGGAGCTGAAGAGCTGGTAGTTGTGCCCCAGGATGCCCTGCAAAAAATTAAAGAGCAAAGCAAGAACTTTAGTAAGGAAAATATATTGCAGGCTATAAAAATCCTGGCAGCTGCAGAAAATGAAATAAAGTGGAGTAGCCAGAGTCAAGTTTTGTTTGAAATAACCTTACTGAGATTAATCGAAAGCTTGCGATCGGCAGCCGGAAAATCGGAAGTAGTTCAAACAGCTCAGCCGGAAGTGCCCAAGGTGACCATTCAGGCTAAAAGCCAGCCCAGTAGACAGGAAAAAACAGTAGCTCAGGTACAGCCTGCTGAGCCTGAAAACACGGCTTTAAGCATCAAAGAAGTCCAGGCAAAATGGGACAAGATCTTGGAAGTTGTGCGCAAGACAAAGATTATGTGTTATGCTTTCTTCGTGGAAGCCAAAGCTGTTTCTTTAGAGAACGGCGTCCTTGTTTTGCAGTATGAAGAGAATCACAGGTTCCACAAAGAAAGAAGCGAACTCCCGGAAAATAAAAAGGTGATGGAACAAGCCCTGGAGAAAATATTAGGACAAAAGATTAAAGTCAAGTGCGAACTGAAAGAAGAAACCAAGCAAAAGGAACTGGAGCTTACACCGGAAGATGACTTGGTGGAAAAGGCCATTGCTTTATTTGGCGGAGAAGTAATTGAAATTGAAGAATAGGAGGAATATTAATGGGTTTTGGAAACATGAATAAAATGATGAAGCAGGTACAAAAAATGCAGGCTGATATGGCCAAACTCCAGCAGGAATTAGGCGAAAAGGAAATTGAAGCTTCCAGCGGAGGTGGGGTTGTCACCGTTAAGGTTAACGGCAAGCAGGAAGTGCTGGCCGTAAAAATTAAGCCGGAAGCAGTAGATCCGGACGATGTTGAAATGCTGGAAGATTTAATTACCGCTGCAGTTAATGAAGCTTTAAGGAAATCCCAAGACATGGTTGCTGCGGAAATGAGTAAAATCACCGGCGGGATGAAGATTCCCGGTCTGTTTTAAAGGTTAAAATTTGCGGGCGGTGTAATTATGTTTCAATATGTAGGTCCTGTCGCTAATTTAATAGCTGCCCTTAGTAAACTTCCAGGCGTTGGTCCCAAAACAGCCCAACGCCTGGCTTTTCATCTCTTACATGCTCCTGAAGCGGAAGTGAAGGCTTTGACCGACGCAATTATAGAGGCCAAAGCAAAGGTCCACCAGTGTTCTATCTGTTGTAACTTAACGGATTTGGATCCCTGCCAGATCTGCAGCGATCCTAGCCGTGACCGGAGCATTCTCTGTGTGGTTGAGGAACCTAAAGATGTGTTAGCCATGGAAAGGACAAGAGAGTATAAAGGGCAATACCATGTTCTCCATGGGGCCATTTCTCCCATGGAGGGAATCGGCCCCGATGACTTAAAGATCAGCGAACTTTTAAAACGCTTCACCAAACAGGATTTTAAAGAAGTAATCATAGCAACCAACCCTAATGTGGAAGGAGAAGCTACCGCACTGTACCTTGCTCGCCTTTTAAAGCCTATGGGTGTCAAAGTAACCAGGATAGCTCACGGCTTACCCGTAGGCGGGGAATTGGAATATGCTGACGAGATGACCTTGGCCAGGGCTTTGGAGGGAAGAAGGGAACTGGAATAAATAGGGCAATATGGCACCCGTTTAAAGAGTGCTTATAGGAGATAAATTAGTTACGAAAACCATAGGGAAAAGGCGGAAGGCTTGCCTTAGAACTATGGTTTTTTTGTTAGAAAACTATTTACTCTTTCCTGATAAGATTATTATATTATTAAGCCTGGCGATGCTATTCTATATGAAGGACTAGATATAGGTTCTAGTTCGTATATATCTTGCAGGTGGTGATTGTTTGTCTACGCACGAGTTTGGAATAATGGACTCCTTTGAAGAAAACAAATGGTATAGCGCTTATGAACCGCAAAAGTATAATTGTATTTCGGTAAATGATGTTATAATTGAAGACTTAATTATAAGGTTCGACAAAGAATTAAGGGCTATAAAAACATATCATATAGTTTCAACCCAAGTAGGAAAGGGATTAGATTATACCGGAGTAACTATTATCCCTCCCGAATCCCTCAACCAATTTAGAGATGTACTTAGCAAAGCCAATAGCCGATATCAATCGCCAGAGCTCCAAGCCCTGCTTGAAATGCTAACTGAGGCGATAAAACTGGGGAAACATTTGATCCATTACGGGATCTAAACGGTATTTACCGAGAGGTCCCTTTTTCTATTTAGTTTGAATAAATAGTTTTTACGTGATTAGGGTATTATGGGAACAAATATCGAGAAAGTTCGGTCAAGATTATAAGGATTGACTAAACTTAGTAAAGGGCCCTGATAGCAGGTGGCAATAGTATTTTATATATTGATAGAATTATACCTTTACAATTCCGGTCTACAGTAGTAGACTATAGGAAAGTTAGTTTACAATTGTAGACCAGGGAGGAGAACATGGAAAATTTAAAGCTAGGTGAAAGCGAGTATCGTTTTGCCACTATTGTGTGGGAAAATGAGCCTTTAAGCTCGGGAGAGCTTGTTGCTCTGTGCGAAAAAGAGCTGGGCTGGAAAAAGTCTACTACTTATACAGTCTTAAAACGACTTTGCCAAAGAGGATTTCTGAAGAATGAAAATGCCACCGTCACGTCGCTGGTGAAACAGGAAGATGTTCTAAAATACGAAAGTGAGCAGGTCATCAACCGCACCTTTGGTGGCTCTTTGCCGAGGTTTATTGCTGCTTTCATGGACAATAAAAAATTAAGCAAAAAAGAGGCAGATTACCTGAAAAAACTGATTGACAGTTTCAAGGAGGAATAGCAATGGAACACCTATTCCTCACCTTTGTAAATATGAGTTTGACGGCAAGTTATGTAATCCTAATTGTGTTAGTTGCACGAATGTTTTTAAACAAAGCTCCTAAGATCTTTTCTTATGGCTTGTGGAGCATAGTCTTGTTCCGGTTATTGTGTCCCTTTTCTTTTTCTTCAGTTATAAGCTTCTTAGGCTTGTTAAAAGTTAAAACGACTCAACCTATTCCTGCAAACATCGGCTATATGGCTAAGCCTGAGGTAGACCTTGGTTCTGATGTGGTAAACAATGTGCTTAATTCTTCTTTGCCGGCAGCCACACCTACGGCCAGCGTTAATCCCATGCAAATTATTATAAATGTGTTGACTGTAATTTGGCTCATAGGTTTCACTGGATTATTGCTTTACAGCCTGATATCTTATCTGGGTCTTAAAAGAAAAGTAAGCACGGCTATGCTGGTTAACGGAAACGTCTACGAAAGTGAAAAGATTACTTCACCTTTTGTGCTTGGAATCATCAAACCTAAAATCTATCTGCCTGTTTTTCTAAATGAAAATGAACGAAGCTATATAATTCTTCATGAGCAAATACATATCCGGCGTTTTGATTATCTTGTTAAGCTTTTGGCTTTCTTTGCGGTCTGCCTTCATTGGTTCAATCCCCTGGTCTGGCTAAGTTTTAAGCTGATGACCGGCGACATGGAGATGGCCTGTGATGAACAGGTGTTAAAAGAACTGGGAACGGAGATTAAAAAGGATTATAGTACTTCCCTCTTGGCTTTGGCTGTAGGGAGAAGGAGGCTTGTAGGTGGCCCTCTGGCTTTTGGGGAATCAAGTGCTCACCGGCGTATTAAAAACGTGTTAAATTACAAAAGACCAACTTTCTGGGCAGCTTTAGCTGCTTTTGTTGTAGTAGTTATCCTGGGCGTTGGACTGTTAGCAAATCCCAGCGTTTCTTCGGATGAAGAGGAAAAAATGCACATAGCCCAAGTTTGGGCGGAAGCCTTAAAGTTAAGGGACGGGAAACTGCGCTATGAGCTGATGTCGGAAAATATGAAGGAGAGGTTTATCGCCCAGCAAAAAGGGCAGCAAGGAGAAGATTGGAACTTTACGATAGGAGGTTCCAGTCCCTGGGTGGTTGACTATGAAATTACCATTCAGGGCGAGCAGGCAACTATCCTTTATCATCTGACTGATAGCAGCGGGGAAAAGTACGAGCGGACAGAGATTTTAACTTTTGGTTGGGAAAATAAGCAACTGGTTGTAATTGACGCCAAGGAAAAGATTGCTGAGTGGGACAGGGTATATTACTTTGCCCCGGATGCCTGGCGGGCCATGGAGGTCTATACTCAAGCTCTGCTAGACAGCGACTACCTGACCCTTCTTTCCCTCACCCATGGTCAACCATTTGACCCTGACGGGCAGGAAATCTGGGATACGATTAAGATAACAAATGTGAAAGTTGTAAGTTCGGATATCCGGGAAAACAAGGCTTGTTTTGAACTGGAACTGGAAATTACCGATGGGGGCAATTCGGCCTTTGAGCCAGGTGTTTTTCCCCGCTGGCTCTGGCTGGTCAAAGGGGAGCAGGGTTGGTATGTGGAAGGCTTGATGACCGGAGGAGCCCCTGATGAAACCTGGTGGAATGAAGAAAGTAAGTCATCTAACGAAGTGGTCATCAGCGATTTAAAAGAAAAGGATATCATTACAGCTGAGCGTTTTAATGAAACAGACTATCCTCTTCTGGCTAAGATTCCGGGAGAAGATATTTATCTGTACGGTCTAAAGCCTGCCGGAGTTGTTTTAAAGTATGGAGATAAGTTTCAAGCTTTCAACTGGGATTATATAACTCCCAGATTCATCTTGCCGGTTTTAAAGAAAGCTGATTTAGATAAGGATGGCGTTGACGAAATTAGCTGTGTGCTCAATGTTGGTTCCGGCACAGGCGTCTATCTTGATGAATTGCATATTCTTAAGCCAAAAGGGCAAGATGGGTATGCAGATTACCTGTTTAGTGATTACCTGGACCAGGTGAATGAACTGGTTTCCTTTACCTATGACCAAAACAAAAACAGCATTCTGATCAAAACCGGAAACAAAAGTTTAAATTATGTTATTCCTGAGGAATATGCAGAATATAGTTTTGAAAAGCTAGGTTTTGGAGATATTATACACTTTACTACTGAAGACGGCTTAAAAATCAATCTACCCCCTGCTCTGATTTTTAAAGAAATAGCCAGTCCTCAGTTTATGGAAGATATTGAGTTTCAAGGAGATATTGTCTTTGAAAATGGTGAGTTTAAAATTATAAACCTTCAAATAGTAAAAATCCAGTAGAAGGGCCTGAGTACAGGAAGGACCGGAAAACAACCGGTCCTTCCTTTGTTTCTTTGACCTTTAGCGGTTTATAAAAAATTAGAGAAAAATGTCCGAATTTTTTTGGCAATTTTTCCCTAGCCTTGCATAAACATTAAGAGAAAGCGGGGGAGTAGCCAGATGGTCTGCATTAGTAAATATTTTGATAAAGCCGGTCAGATCTTTACAGGGCAAAAGAGTTCAGAAATTCCAGACCCTTTGGAAAAGGAATTATGGAGGGCTAAGGAAGAATGGGATAACGCTTGTAGCTATTTTAATCAGGTGGCTGATCCTGATCTAATTGAGTACGCAATTTTTGCAATGCAAGCAGCGGAACGAAAGTATATGTATCTTTTAAAAGTTATCAAAAAAGAACAGGGTTATTACAGGGATTATGATTATGACGAAGAAATAGTTGTGGAAACAGATGAAGTAACAACAAAGGCTTTCGAGAGGCGGGATGAAAGGGGAATTGCCGGGAAGTTAGTTCAAGAAACCCTGGATTTCAGCGATACGAAAGAGGTCTATACTAAAGAGATCGATACGAAAGAAATAAAAGAAGTAATTGAAGAAAACTAGTTGGAGGAGGAAGGAAGATGAACGACTTGATGCAGCTTATTTTCGCCGTTTTATTTTTAGTCTTTCTCATTTATTTGGTTGGCAAAATTGTGACCAAGCCGTTTCGATTGATCTTTAAAATCCTGTTTAATTCCTTGTTCGGTCTCTTGTTATTATGGGGCTACAATTTCATAGGCAATTTTATTGGTATTGTGATTCCTATCAATTACTTAACAGTATTAATTGGGGGTTTTTTAGGCATACCAGGACTGATCTTGTTAATAATCTTAAATTTTATTCTGGGGGGCTAAATTAGTTGGCCCCTTTTCTATTTCTAAACGGTAACAAATTTATTTTATTAATATTTGACGATGGAAAGCTTTAGCATTATACTTGTTATGAAGTTGTTAGATGTATACATTATACACAATTTAATTTCTTTATAAATTTTTAAATCTCACTTATTTTTTACGATAATCGTATAATTTTGACTTATTATTACAAAATTATAAATCACTTTTTCTGTAAATAATATTTTCGAGGTGAGAAAAATTCAACCTAAAAGTGAACCGGTTATTGAGGGCTATGTAGGAGAATATGCCAGCGGGAAAAGTGAGAATGCGGTAAATCGAGCTCTGAGCTTGGTTAAGCAGGGAAGGAAAGTTACCCTGGCTGATCTGGATATTGTAGAACCTTTCTATACCTTACGTCCTATAAAAAGTGAGTTGGAATCGCTGGGACTAAATGTTTTAGCCTGGGAAACCAAGGATACTTTTGGCTTAGGTGAAGCAGGTACTCTGCTTAGGCCCGAAATTCGTTGGGTCTTGAAGAGGGACGGCGATATTATTTTAGATATTGGCTACGGTGTCGAAGGGGCTAAGACCCTTAATTTATTGGAAGGTGTTAAGGACAACCCTTACCTCAAAATTATTGCGGTGATTAATATATCCAGGCCCTTAACTCATACGGTGGATGACATTGTCGAATATGTGGCTTCTTTAGGTAGAGTTGACGCTCTGCTTAATAACACTCATCTAGGTGAGGAAACTACTGTTCAAGTCATTCAGGAAGGCGCAAAAGTGGTGAGCGAGGCGGCTAAACGCTTAGGTTTAGAAATGATTTGTACCTCGGCAGAAGAAAGGTTTAAGCCGGAATTAGGCGATAAAGACATAATGGGCAATCCTATAAAGTATTTGAGGCGCTTCATGCCCCAAACTTTTTGGTAAAATATAGTTAGAGGTGTACTTAATTCAGGAGGTGTTACATAATGGCCGAAAAGCCAATTGTAGGTGAAAGAAAAGCTTTTATGACGGGCAATGAGGTCACAGCGTGGGCCGCTTTGGCAGCGGGAGCAGATATAATGTATGGCTATCCCATTACTCCCCAAACTGAAATCATGCAGTACTGGGCCAGGATGGCTCCTAAGTTCGGCAAAACCTTTTTACAGACAGAAGACGAGATCTCTGCCGGCTTTGCTACGGTGGGAGGAGTATTGGCAGGGAAAAGGGCCTTTACCGCTACTGCCGGCCCTGGTAATACATTAATGCAAGAAGCTATGTCCATGGCAGAGATGATGAGGATTCCAACGGTGATGATTGTTTGTCAACGTGGGGGCCCATCAACCGCTACGGTTATTTACTCTCAACAGGAAGTGACGATGACTTGTTTTGGCGGCAACGGGGAAGGCTTCCGGATTGTCTATTCACCATCAGGGCATCAAGATGTATTCGACTATACAATCAAAGCTTTTAATACAGCCTGGAAATACCGCTTTCCGACCTTTGTCTTAAGCGACGGCTATCAAGCTAAAATGCGCGAGTCCCTTACTATTTACGATCCGGAAATTAGGGGTATCAAGATGGTTCCTACCGAAGCTTATGTAGGTAAGCCGGGGACCCCTGGGGTCGACAGAGAACCAAGCTTGTTCAGAAATACATACAATATGGAAGAGGAACTGTATGAAGTATTAATGAATATCAAGCAAGAATACGACCGTGTGGCTCCGGAAATCGTCGAGTACAAAGAAATGTATACGGAAGATGCAGAAATTGTGGTAGTTGCTCACGGTGTCGTTTCCCGGGCAGTAGAAGGTGCTGTTACGGCTTTACGGGAAAAAGGAATTAAGGTTGGTTTCTTCCGCCCGATTACTTTAAGACCTTTCCCAGGACAGCAGTTAAAAGAATTGGCCGGAAGAGTTAAACAGCTTTTAGTGGTAGAATCTGCCCTGGGTCAGCTAGACAAGCTTGTAAAGCAAGAGATTTACGGTGTAACAACTCCCATAGCTAATTATTTCAGGCCGGGCGAAGGGATTACCGTTGAAGAAGTGATTGAGCAAGTTCATAAACTTGTGTAATTTTTGTGAAAAAGGGAGGTACTGGAATGTCAGTTCAACCACAAATGCCAGCAGTTTGGCGCGTAGAGACCAAACCTCACAAGTTTTGCCCGGGTTGTGGCCATCCTTTGGTTTTAAAAGCCCTTGGCGAAGCTATTGTCGAGTTAGGAATTCAAGATAGAGCAGTTTTTGGTTGCGATATCGGATGTTCGCTTTTAGCATGGGATTTCTTCAATATTGATTCGGTACAAACCCATCATGGCAGGACAACACCTGTTATCACCGGGGTGAAAAGGGCTAATCCTGATTTGATCGGGATTGCCTATATGGGTGATGGTGGCGGATATGCCATAGGCGCCCAGCACTTGGTAAACGCTGCTACTAGAAACGAAAAAATTACCGTCATTTTGATCAATAATGCTCAGTATGCCATGACTGGCGGGCAAATGGCTCCTACAACCTTACCTGGTCAAAAGACGGAAACAACTCCTTACGGTAGAGATGTTGAAACCCAAGGCTATCCTACCCTAGGTCCCGAGATGATTGCTGCAATTACCCGAGAAGGAGCGTATGCAGCAAGAGGAACTGTTTCTAACCTCAGGCAGTTAAAACGTTTTATTAAAAGGGCTTTGGAAAATCAAATGGCCGGTAACGGATTTTCTTTCGTAGAAGCTATTTCCCTCTGTCCTACCAACTGGAGAACCAATGCAGAACAGACTTGGAAGTTTGCAGAGGAAGAAATGACTAAATATTTTAAGGTCGGCGAATTTAAAACTCCTGGCGAGAAGAAGGAGGCTTAACAATGGGCAGATACGTTAAACTCGCCTTGGCCGGTGAGGGTGGACAGGGCGTTCAATCGGTTGCCAATATTATCACTGACGCTGCATACATGGAAGGATATGAGGCCCTTTATATTCCTAACTTCGGAGTAGAACAACGGGGCGGTGTTTCTATAGCTTTTGTCCAAATTTCCGATGGTCCTATTGGTTCTCCTAAGTTTAAAATAGCTGATATTGTTATAGCCCTTAGTGACAGGGCGGTTCGCAGAACAAAGATGTACTGCGGTCCAAAAACCTTATTTGTGTATGATGCAAATATTAAAGACATTGAAAATGATTTACCTGACAACGGAGCCAGAATTTTAGCCATTCCTGCCATTAAGGTAGCAAAAGAGGAACTCCATCCGAGAGTATTTAACATCGTTATTATGGGTGCCGTAATCGGCGTAACCGAGATTGTAACCGTTGAGCAAGCAAGAAAAGCTATTGAAGCAAAACTGGGGTATAAATTTGAACAAGACCCCAAATTGCGAGAATTGAACTTTAAGGCTCTGGACCGTGGAATAGAATTAGTTAAGGGCTTAATTTAAAAGGGGGTGTACGTATGCCAGTTCAATTTAAAGCGGTGACAACTAAAAACGGTAAAGCTTATTTTCATAACTTCCCTGCTCTTTGTAAAGGGTGCGGACTTTGTATCGAAAAATGTCCGGTAAAAACTATAGGTTGGTCTGAGCATCTTGGCGTTTACGGTACTCCCACTGTTGAGCCGGGTCACGGTCAAGATTGTATTGCCTGCATGATGTGCCAGTTAGTTTGCCCCGATTGTGCCATTGTAATAGAAAAGATCGACAACAAGAAAAAAGAATAGCGAATAAGCCAGCTTAATAAGCAAACATATCAAAGTTCAGAGGGTCTAATTCCTTGTTTTGTAAACGGATATTCTCTCTGAACTTTTTATGTGGTAGTATAGTATCGTATGGATAGTTTGCTTACCTTAGACAAAAACTAAACTTGTCATAATTGATTTCAGGCATTAGGCATGATAAAGTAGTAGAGGTAGCGCAGTAAAGCCACAGAAGAGGGAGAAGATACCAGTAGACAAAGAAGAATGAAGCTGGTAGAATAAGAGGTCCTGACGCGGGGGACCGCGGAAGGGAGGGTTAACTTACGAGAAAAAGTAAGTTGACAGCGAGGAGGATATGTGGTAAGATAACATTTGTCGCTCAGGGGCGACGCGATCATTGAGAACTGAACAGTGTTTAAGGAACATGCCCGATTTGTTGAGACGTTAGTGAAATACTAACGAGAAGATAAATCGAAGGAACTCGTCAAGAGTTTTAAGAAAAAGAGCCAACAAACTTAAGGTAAATAAGAAGTCGAAAGACTTTTGATAAAGGATTTACTGGAGAGTTTGATCCTGGCTCAGGACGAACGCTGGCGGCGTGCCTAACACATGCAAGTCGAACGGACCGAGCTGATTAGTTTACTAATTGGTGAGGTTAGTGGCGGACGGGTGAGTAACGCGTGGGCAATCTACCCTCAAGACGGGGATAACACTGGGAAACCGGTGCTAATACCGGATAAGCTTGCAAGAAGGCATCTTTTTGCAAGGAAAGGGAGGCCTCTGTTTTAAGCTTTCGCTTGAGGAAGGGCCCGCGTCCCATTAGCTAGTTGGTAGGGTAACGGCCTACCAAGGCGACGATGGGTAGCCGGCCTGAGAGGGTGACCGGCCACACTGGGACTGAGACACGGCCCAGACTCCTACGGGAGGCAGCAGTGGGGAATATTGCGCAATGGGGGGAACCCTGACGCAGCAACGCCGCGTGAGCGAAGAAGGCCTTCGGGTCGTAAAGCTCTGTCAAGGGGGACGAAGTCTACTGGGTGAATAGCCTGGTAGGTGACGGTACCTTTGGAGGAAGCCCCGGCTAACTACGTGCCAGCAGCCGCGGTAAAACGTAGGGGGCGAGCGTTGTCCGGAATTACTGGGCG
>ENA-OWPA01000231-OWPA01000231.1-bioreactor-metagenome-genome-assembly--contig:-NODE-231-length-97841-cov-7.796387_pt1 | contig 97841 bp, 91 predicted proteins | sample MGYA00238139_ERZ651803 | MGnify/ENA primary metagenome ERZ651803 (study PRJEB26909, sample SAMN07631231) | bioreactor metagenome | isolation source: Switchgrass digestor | place: USA: Dartmouth... | reverse complement strand
GGCCCGTTGGTCAAGCGGTCTAAGACACCGCCCTTTCACGGCGGTAACAGGGGTTCAAATCCCCTACGGGTCACCAAAAGGAGCTATGCAGGTTGTAGTTTTTCTACAACCTTTTTAATTTTAGAATAAAACCATTGGAAAGTTAAGAAAGTTCCGCTTCTCTTAAAACGAGTCCCTCAGCTGGCATCTTATTCCAGCAGGGCAAAAATTTTTCTGAGCACCGGAATTGACTCTTTATTTGTCAAACTTTATAATATGAAAGTAAGAATTGTTTATGCGGGTGTAGCTTAATGGTAAAGCCCCAGCTTCCCAAGCTGGTGACGAGGGTTCGATTCCCTTCACCCGCTCCAAAACGCCTGATTGGGCGTTTTTCTACATCCGGGCAGTCAAAAGTGGACGGTAAAAGCTGCGTGCAAAGCAAGTATTAAGTTTGCGCGCCTTTTTTATAACTTTTTGTTTTATGAATTTGAATTAATTTACAAAATTACAGGAATTTTGTTATAGATGTAGAATGTATTGCCATATAAATATCTTATAGTACTATTCTTATATTTTATGGGGATAAATTCTGCCTGGGGAGGGTTCATATGCCAAATAGAATTTTAGTTGTAGAAGATGATGCGCCGACCAGACTTTTAATTGAGTCTTGTCTAAGCGCCAGTGGCTATGAGGTGGCAGTTACGAAGGACGGTTTAGAAGCCCTAACCTTAATTGGGCAGGAAAACTTTGATATAGCACTTCTCGATATTATGTTAGAAGATATTGATGGACTAACATTGTGTGAAAGGATTCGCCAGTTTTCTCAGATACCAATAATTATGGTTACGGCTAAAGATGATCCGGATAATATTGTCAATGCCTTGAACATTGGCGCTGATGACTATATTATCAAACCCTTTAACACCAAAGAACTACTAGCCCGCATTGCAGCGGTGCTACGCAGGACTGCTATTAAGGAAGAGCCAACGCAACAGAAGGTTTTAACAGTCGGTCAAGTTACCATTGATTTGGCCGGCCGCAGGGTCATTGTGAAGGATAGAGAAGTTCGTTTGACCCCTACCGAGTTTAAGCTTTTATTTACCCTTTTATCTAACACGGGGGTTGTGCTTACCCATAAAGAACTGCTGGTTACGGTGTGGGGCCCTGAGTATGCCGAAGATACCCATTATCTGAGAGTCTGTGTCGGACGCATTAGACAAAAACTAGGTTTAAATGAAGATGAAGTAGGCTATATCCGGACCGTTCCTACCGTAGGCTACATGATTGCCGGTTAGGAGAGTCTTGCTTAAGAGTTTTCGCCAAGGTTCTTCCGGGGGATTTTCTTGGGATAATTCTTGGAGAGAAGCATATAGTATGGTATAATGACAGATGTTAGTTTTTAGGCAAAGGAGGAATACTTCGGTGAGTAAGAATAGAGTACATATAAAGACTGTTGCCATGCCCCATCTCCAACAGACCAAAGAAACAGGTGGTTGCGGCACATGCCAGGCATCTTGTCAATCTGCATGTAAAACCTCATGTACCGTGGGGAATCAGGTCTGTGCAAACAAGTAGCGCAAAAAAAGCCCTATCCATCAGATAGGGCTTTGTGTTTACTACTTAGAAATTTGGTGTAAAACTTCAAGTTTGCCTAAATGCTTTATACTATCGTAGTAAGTTGGGGGAAATTATGGATTATTTTAAGATTGATCAGGTACACAGTTTTAAACAAGGAAACTTAAATATTGTGCTGGATATAAACAGCGGTTCGGTCCATGTAGTAGATGACGCTACTTTTACGGTTTTAAAAGCTTTGGAAGAAAGTAACGGTTATTGGCAACCGGCGGCTGAAAAAATTGAGCCTCTCTTGGGTAAAGAAACGGTTGAGGAGATTAAAGAAGAGCTCCTGGAGCTTGCCAAGGAGGAGTTGCTTTTTACGGTTGACGACGGAAAGCTACCGGCAAGAAGTGAAAAGCCGATCATCAAATCCCTCTGTCTCCATGTGGCCCATGATTGTAATCTACGCTGTAAATATTGCTTTGCTTCCAGCGGTAGCTTCGGTGGTCAAAAGCTCCTAATGGACTTGGAAACCGGGAAAAAAGCCTTAGATTTTCTCCTGGAACACTCGGGGAACAGGAAAGTCTGTGAGGTGGACTTCTTCGGCGGAGAGCCCCTGATGAACTTTGGGGTTATGAAGGACTTAGTGGCTTACGGTAGGAAGGCGTCTGCTAAAGCCGGTAAGGTCATAAACTTCACCCTTACCACCAACGGCATGCTTTTGACTGAAGAGGTAGAAGAATTTTTAAATAGAGAAAACATTAGCGTTGTTTTAAGCCTGGACGGGAGAAAAGAAGTAAACGACAGGATGAGGCCCCAGGCCAACGGCAGGGGTACTTATGATGTGATCGTACCTGCTTACCGCCGTTTTGCAGCCTCCAGAAACGACCAGGATTATATCGTCAGGGGGACTTATACCCACTTTAATACGGATTTTGCCGCCGATGTCAGGCATATGTTTGAGCAAGGCTTTACCCATTTATCAGTGGAACCGGTAGTAGCTCCGGAAGAAGAGCCTTATGCTTTAACCGCTAGGGATTTAGAGGCTGTTTATAAAGAGTATGACAGGTTGAGCGAGTGGTATCTGGATGAATTTCGACAAGGTAGGGAGGTTGATTTCTTCCACTTTAACGTTGACTTGGATAAAGGACCTTGTTTACCCAAACGTTTGACCGGCTGTGGAGCAGGCTACGAGTACCTGGCCGTGACGCCGGAAGGTGATTTGTATCCCTGCCACCAGTTTGTAGGGAAGACGGAATTTTTACTGGGAAATGTTTACGAGGGGATCAAAAAGCCTGAAATCGGTCAGAAGTTTAAAGAGGCCCATATCTATAACAAAGAAAAGTGCAAGACTTGCTGGGCTCGTTTCCTCTGCAGCGGCGGTTGTCACGCAAATGCTTACGCCAATAACAAGGACATCTTTGCCCCTTATGAAATAGGCTGCAAAATTCAGCAAAAACGTTTAGAATGCGCAATTTATGTTCAAGTAGCCAAAAAGCTCGTCCCTGATAGACAAAATTAGACGTACTTAGTTTTAAAATCTTGGCAGGAAATAGGGCTTGAGCGTCGAACCCTTAACAGAAAGTTTTTAAGTTTTGTTGAGGGAAAGGAGGGGTGTGATGTTCGTCTTTACTAAGGAGGAAATACTTAAAGAAAGCAAGATAAAACGCCAAAACTTTTTGCGACGAAAGAAATGGCTTGGCGGTAGCATCATAGGCATACTGGGCCTAACGCTGATCATTGCTTTGACAGTAGCCTATTTTTCACCAAACGCTTACGCAGTCATCTTAGACGGTGAGCAAATAGCTGTAGTAGAAGACGAAACTGTCTTGGAGCAAGCTTTGAACAACATAGCCCCGAATTTAGCTCAGGCCTGCTATCGGGAAGAATTAGAACTAGAAGAAGTTAGGGCCAATCCGGAAGAAATACTCAGTCTGGAAGAAGTCCAAAACCTTCTTTCCCAAAAGCTAACTTGGTCTGCTGAAGGTGCTGTTATATGTTTAAATGGGAAAGAAATAGTTACCTTAGAAAATGTAGAAATTGCTAAACAAGTCTTAGAGGAAGTAAAAAAGGCTTTTCAGCCTGTTGATACAACTAACCTGAAGAACATTGAAATTGCCATTAACGATCAAGTAGAAGTTAAACCCAAACAGGTAACCGTCTCCGATTTTTCTTCCTTGGAAGAGGCTAAGAATATTCTCTTAGGTACAAAGGAAGAAATTGAAAGTTATACGGTAAAAGAAGGGGACAGTCTTTGGACCATAGCCCGGGCCCATGATATGCGGGTGGCGGAAATTAAGGCGGCTAATCCGGAGCTCGCTTCGGAAAACCTTCAAATTGGACAAGTCCTTAAGCTCAGTAAGGTGGAGCCGTTGATCAAGGTGACTACCACCTACGAGCAGCAGGTGACCGAAAAGATACCTTTTGAAACCAAAACAGTGAAAGACAAAAGCCTTTTAAGAGGTCAAAGCAAGGTTAAGCAAGCCGGTGAAGAGGGAGAGAAAGAAGTAGAATATAAGGTTGTGCTGGAAAACGGCAAGCAGGTTGCCAAAGAGGTCTTAAATGAAAAGGTGCTTAAACAACCTGTTCAAAAGGTAGTTCTCCAGGGAACCAAATTGGTCATGGCTTCCAGAGGAAGCGGTCAGTTGGCCTGGCCTTTAAGAGGCTCGATTACTTCAGCTTTTGGTAAAAGAGGTAGAGAACGTCATACTGGTATGGATATTAACGGGAATACAGGTGATCCTATCCGGGCTGCTGAAAGTGGAAAGGTTACTCAAGCCGGATGGGCCGGTAACTATGGCTATATGGTTACCATAGACCATGGAGACGGGTTGGTAACCCGCTATGCCCACTGTTCTAAAATCCTGGTTAGTGTGGGAGATAAGGTATCCAGGGGAGAAGTGATAGCCAAAGTAGGCAGTACCGGGCGTAGTACAGGTTCCCACCTTCACTTTGAGGTTATTGTTAACGGTAGTTTTAAAAACCCAAGATCTTTTCTCTAGTTAATTTTAAGTCCTTACGGCCAACGTAAGGACTTTTTTAGACGGTAAAGGTGAGAAGCACGGGGACGGGTCTGTTGCCTTCATGGGGTTAACTACTTGATGAATAAAATGAATAAAAAACAGTTGATTGTTCAACTTAACATTAGGTTTACATTGAAAAGAGGTGACGGAGATGGAATATGATGTTGTTATTATCGGCGGAGGTCCGGCAGGGCTTACGGCGGGCATTTATTCTGCCAGAAACGGCCGTAAGTCAATGCTTATCGAAATGGGCATGCCTGGAGGGCAGGCAGCCAATACGGATATAATTGAAAACTACCCGGGTTTTCCCCATGGGATATCCGGCATAGAACTAATGCAGAAGTTTATGGATCAAGCTTTAGATTTTGGGCTGGAGCTTAAAATGGCCGTTGTCCAGGAAGTGGATTTAAAAAGCACGCCAAAAAAGGTTATAACCAGTGAAGGAACTTTTTTAACCAAAACGGTGATTATTGCCAGCGGGGCCGTACCCAAAGCCCTAAAAGTACCAGGTGAAGAAAAATTCAGGGGAGCCGGAGTCTCTTACTGTGCAGTATGTGACGGGGCCTTCTTCCGCGATAAAAAAGTTGTTGTAGTTGGTGGAGGGGATGCAGCTTTAGAGGAGGCAATTTATTTGACTAAATTTGCCAGAGAAGTGGTCATCATTCACCGTCGGGATGCTTTTCGGGCTATTAACGTCTATCAGAACAGGGCTAAAGCCAATCCCAAAATCTCCTTTTTGCTGAATACGGTTGTTGAAGAGATTAAAGGGGACAAGAAGGTTGAAAAAGTTGTGGTAAAAAACCTGCAAACTGGAGAAATTAAAGAAGTAGCCACCGATGGTGTATTCATCTTTATAGGAACGGTGCCAAGGACAGATTTCCTGCGAAACCAGATTACTCTGGATGAGCGAGGCTATGTAATAACCAACAGCGAATTAGGCTGCTCTATTCCTGGAGTCTTTGCCGCCGGCGATGTGCGGCAGAAAACCTTGCGCCAGGTTAGTACGGCAGTTGGTGACGGAGCTTTGGCTGCCATGAGCGCTGAAAGATACATTGCTGAAGATCTGGGAAAATAGGAGGTTTTATGGAATCGCTGACCTTAAGGATCAAAGGGATGAGCTGTAATCACTGTAAAATGGCTGTAGAAAAGGCTTTGCAAACCCTGGAAGGGGTAGAGTCGGCAGAGGTGGATTTAGAAGGAAATACCGCTCAAGTTGTTTTTGACCCTTCCCAAGCAGATAGACGAAAATTAAAAGCTGCCATTACCCAGGCAGGCTACGAAGTTATTGATTAAACCGGCTAAGGCCGGTTTTTTTATGAAAATTTTTCTTTTCAAAACAAAAACCATTGAATAAATATATTAATATATTAAATAAATTAAAATAAAAAGTATTTATAGTATTAATAAAGAAAATAAAAACATTCAATTTGCAACTAAAATTTTCCTGTTCTATAATAGGCTTTGTCAGTGAAAAATGCACAAATTAAAAGAGGTCAAGGAAAAATATATTTTTCACATGAATATATTTACGATAATATATTTACGATAAAAACTGTTTTATTGTCCGCAAGGGTGATGAATCCAAAATTAAAACTCTTGAGGATTTGGAGGGCCTGAAGGTAGGGTGTACCGGTGGGAAAATACCTATTTTCGCCTGAAAGAATTGCATGAAATAGTTGACTTTGATAACCGCTGCTTGATTCTTTTAAATAGAAAATTGCATAAATGATGAAGGTTAGCCAGTTATTAAATTACCCATTAAGATTCTGAATTTCGTTGGTAAAGAACAGTAGAGTCTCGTGGGTAGTGTTACTAAATTACCCGTTTAGGTCCTGAACGGGTAATTTTGCTATTTTTTGAGGTGGAAGAGAAATTGAAGGTTCTTTTAAGCTTTTTGAAACATATTTAGACGTGTTTGCCACCTATTTTTATGTATCAAAGTTAATTATTGAAAACCGAGGGGATGTTTCTCTCGGTTTTTGTAATGCCCAAACAGTCAAGTAAATTGTAGCAGTTAAATGGACTTCTCTAATTTAGCCTGGGTTGACTAGGAAAATGATAGCACATTTACGCCATACTTCCTTCGCACTAAGCATTTACCAATGAGCTAAGGCCAAAAGCATAGTATAATGATAAGGGCTACCGGTATCTGGACCTTTGGGAGAGGAGGGATTACCGTGCGGACCCTTTTTTTAGCTTTAAAAAAGTGGTTGTTTCGGTACCGGATTTCTCTAAACATTGCTTTAGCCTTTTTACTTTTAAGTGCAAGCTTTCTTTTACGTTACCCCTTTACTGTGAAGGCTGCTTCTTATAGTTTGCTGCGGGAGTTTGCCAAGGGAGAAATCTACCTTAAAACCTGGAACTGGAACACTTTAAAGGGCACTAATTTTGTCTTAAGGTATGAAACAGGGGACGCCCAGGTAGCTGATTTGGTTTTACAGACTGCAGAAGAAGTTTTTAATCCGATTAACGAAGCTTTTAACTATAATCAGGACGAGCAAGTCCTGCTGGTTATGTATCCTACTAAGGCTTCTTTAAACAAAAGCTTCGGCTGGGATGCCGATGAAAACGCCATGGGGGTATATTGGGCCGGGTCAATTCGAATTCTATCACCGCTGGCCTGGATTGAGGACGTGGAGAAAATCGAGCAGGAATTTAGGGAACAGGGGCCCATCGCCCACGAATACACTCACCTGGTTGTAGACTACCTGACCAAAGGTAATTATACCCGCTGGCTTACAGAAGGTGTTGCCCAGTATATGGAACGGGAATTAACCGGTTTTGCCTTCCCTGCTTTAGACACAGTGAACCGTGAAGAGTTGTATTCTTTAGCAGAGATGACTTCCAATTTCGATAATCTGCCGGATCAAAGTCTGGCTTATCATGAGTCTCTGGCTGCTGTTGACTACTATGTGGATCGTTTTGGCTTTGACGCCTTGGTAAAGCTGCTCCATGATTTAGGCAGTGGTAAAAGTTTGGAACAAGCTCTGGAGGAAAACAGCGGGCTTAACTTAACAAGTTTTGAAGCCCTGGTAGCAGACTATATCCTGGCCGGTTCTGAGAATAATAGAAGCAATTAAAAAAGGAACTTCCAAAAGACGGATGTTCCTTTTTTAATTGCTTACTTTAAAAAATATCGGCCAGGTGGGGAAATTTTTCTTTGTAATCCTCAACTCCAAGCTGGATGATCTGGTGGGCTTCCTCTTTACCGTAAATAGCCACAATTTCTGTTTTGGGAGATGTTTCATCAGGGGCCATTTTATAGGTCAGGAAGTAATGCTCGATTCTTTTTAAGATTGAATCGGGACAATCGCTGATGTCCTGCCAGCTTCCGTAAATGGCATCGCCTTTCATGACGGCGATGATTTTATCGTCCGCTTCGCCGTTGTCGATCATTCTAATCCCGCCGATAGGCCTGGCCTGGAGCAAAATATCCCCGTGAGGGAAATATTTTTCCGTCAAAACGCAAATGTCAAGAGGGTCGTCATCTCCGGCGATATCATTGCGACCGGTTTTACGATTGCAATATTCCGCCACTCTTTTGCCGCTGTAAGTGCGGGGCAGCATCCCATAAAGGGTAGGACAAATGTTTGAATAGAGCTGGGGCCTGTCTACTTTCAAAATGCCGCTTGCTTTGTCCAGTTCATATTTAACGGAGTCAGCCGGACCTACTTCAATATAAGCGGTGACTATCTCAGGATAATTTGTCCCTAAAGGCACCCCGTGCCAGGGATGGGCTCTGAATAAAGGCTGCAACTTGTGGTAAATTCTAAGAACATCTTCTTGCAATTATCTCACTCCTTCTGTGTCTCAAATTCATATCATAAATCTTTATTGTCCAAAAGTCCAGCCGAAAGGATTATTTGTTCTTGGCTTTCATTCTATGTTACAATGATTTAGAAAGGCCCGGGATTTAGATTATTTGTTACAGGTTTGTTACAAGTAATAAAGGAATGCAGGGTTCTATCCAGAATATATAAATTAAGGATTGTACTGGTCTCCTGCCGGAGCAGTTTCAATTAACTGGGGGAGTGCTGATTTGGATAAGTATGTAATTAACGGGGGCAGGCGGTTAGAAGGTGCGGTAAACGTCAGTGGGGCTAAAAATGCAGCTTTAGCCCTAATCGCAGCCAGTATCTTAGCCCCCGGTGAGACGATTTTAGAAAATGTACCACGGATTGCCGATGTGAAAATTTTATTGGATATTGTCGGCCAGCTAGGTGTTAAGGTAGGCTGGCTGGAAGAGAACACTGTTAGCTTAACCGTCCCTGAAAAGGTAAGCTATATTGCTCCCCATAACCTAGTTAAGCGTTTGAGAGCTTCCAATTTGCTCTTAGGGGCCCTTTTAGCTGCCAGGGGGCAAGCTCATATCTCCATGCCCGGAGGATGCAACATCGGAATTCGACCTATGGATTTACATATTAAAGGACTTCATGCTCTTGGGGCGGAGGTTGAAATCGAACACGGCTTTATCAAAGCGGCGGGACAACTGCAAGGCAATAGGATCTACCTGGACTTTCCCAGCGTTGGGGCCACGGAAAACATCATGATGGCTGCCTGTAAGGCCAAGGGAACAACCATTATCGAAAACGTGGCTAAGGAGCCGGAGATAGTAGATCTGGCTAACTTTTTAAACGCTCTGGGCGCCAAAGTGCGTGGCGCCGGAACCGATCTGATCCGGGTAGAAGGCGTAAGCGAGCTAAGAGGTACCCGCTACAGCGTGATCACCGACCGGATTGAAGCGGGAACTTTGATGGTGGCGGCAGCCATTACCAGAGGTAACGTAATTATTGGAAAAGTGATCAGCCGACACCTGCAACCGGTTATCGCTAAGCTGCGGGAAGTAGGTGTACAAATCATTGATGATGAAGAAGAAATACAGGTTTTGGCAGAAGGTGTTTTAAAGGCAACGGATATTAAGACTTTACCCTACCCAGGTTTTCCGACAGACATGCAGTCCCAGATGATGGCTTTACTGGCAACCTGCCAGGGTACCAGCGTCATTGTGGAAAATTTGTTTGAAAACCGGCTCCAGATGGCTGAAGAATTAAAGCGAATGGGTGCTAACATCAAGGTAGAAGGCCAAACGGCTGTGGTCCAGGGAGTTGAAAACCTGTACGGTGCTCAGGTTCAAGCCTGCGATTTGCGTTCTGGTGCGGGCCTGGTTTTAGCCGGACTGGCTGCCGTCGGGGAAACTGAAGTTTCTAAGATAGAGCTTATTGACAGGGGTTATGAAAAATTTGAAGAAAAACTGCGTGGGCTGGGGGCCCGGATTAAACGGGTGCAGGATAAGAACGTTAACGGTGGCAAGTAAGGAAAAAGGCGGTTTTGGTTCATGTCTTTAAAATTTTTTACTTTAGCGAGCGGCAGTTCTAACGCCGTTTTTATTGGCTCGGAAAAGACCGGACTGTTAATTGACGCAGGCTTGAGCGGTAAGGAAATTTGCGCCAAACTGGAACAAAATGAAGTTTCGCCTGATAGTCTCCAAGGGATCTTAGTAACCCATGAACATAAGGATCATATTAAAGGGGTAGGTATCATCTCCCGTAAACTTGACCTCCCGGTTTTTGCTACGGAAGGAACCTGGCAGGCCATGGAAGAATCCATTGGTAAAATTGCGGAGAAAAACCGGAAGTACCTGGAGGTGGACAGTTGCCTGGAAATAGGGGACCTGAAAGTTGAAGTGGCGGCAACTTCCCATGACGCCCAGGAACCGGTTGCTTTTACCGTACATCAAGGGGAACGGAGTGTGGGACTTGCTACCGATACAGGTAAAATTACCGGCGGCCTGCGGAAAAACGTCACAGGCTGCAATGCGCTTGTCCTGGAAGCAAACCATGATCCTACCATGCTGCGGCAAGGACCTTACCCGGCCTATCTAAAGAAACGGATAGCCAGTGTCTTAGGCCACCTGTCCAACCAGATGAGCGGGGAAGCCTTAGCCGAATTTATTACAGGGAAAACCGAACAGGTGGTTTTAGCCCATTTAAGTGAACAAAATAACCTGCCTTCCCTGGCCTTGGAAACGGTGAAGCAAGTACTGAGGGAAAAAGGCTTTGATGATTTTCCTGAGATTACGGTGGCGCCAAGGTATAAAGCCCATAAAGTATCGGTTTTAAAGTAGGAGGCATTTTTCACCCTTAGCCACATATCATAAATAGTGCAAATTATGAGGGGACATATCTTCTTTTTAAAGTAGATATGTCCCTTTGTGTTATAACCAGCTACTGGTATAAAAAGGAATTAAAGCAGCAAAACTAGATAAGGGGTGAAAAAATGAGCTTTTTTGAGAGCGATTATTACGGCCGGAAAAGGCCCAATTATATCCTTTATTTGAGCCTGATCTTGCTGGGCGTTGCAATAGGAACTTTATTTGCCTTTGCCTTAGGGACCTCCTTAGCCAGGGAAAAGGAGGAGGCTAATACCTATCGGATTGGGGAAAAGGCGAATCCGCCAAGTGAAAACATTATAAATTCTAGGGAAGACGAATACCCGGTAGTTGCCATTGCGGAAAAAGTAGGGCCTGCCGTAGTTAATATTACTAATTTCAGCGCTGACTTCTTCAATCAGGCTCAGGCTACTACCGGTTCAGGTGTGATAATCGATAAAGACAACGGCTACATAGTTACCAACTATCATGTAGTGCGGGACGCCAGCAGAATTGAGGTTACCCTGATGGGCGGAGAATCCTACACCGCTCAGTTGGTAGGTGGAGATGTCCAGACTGATCTGGCCGTAATTAAAATAGAGGCGGTTAATCTGCCGGAAGCTGTCTTAGGCGATTCGGATAAGCTCAAAGTTGGGGAGATGGCAGTGGCCATTGGCAGTCCCTTAGGTGAAGCCTTTGCCGGTTCGGTTACCCAAGGTGTGATCAGTGCCCTTAACCGCAAGGTTACCGTTCAATCTCGTCCGGGGGAAGAAGTGACCTTAAATCTCATCCAAACCGATGCGGCTATTAACCCCGGAAACAGCGGGGGAGCTTTAGTTAATTCCAGAGGCGAGGTCATCGGGATTAACAGTGTGAAAGTTCAGCGGGCCGATGTGGAGGGAATGGGTTTTGCCATCCCCATCAGTGAAGCTAAGCCGATTATCAGCCAATTGATCAGCAAAGGCTATGTGAGCAGGCCCTTCCTAGGCATTTATAATTTGCAGGATATTACGGCCCAGATGGCCCAGTGGTATGACCTGCCTGTCGGTATTTACGTAGGCGGTGTTTTCCCCGACGGGCCGGCCGAGCAGGCCGGGATGGAACCGGAAGACATTATTGTCAAAGCGGATGGAAAGCAAGTAACATCGTTTGCCGATCTGCAGGAAGTATTAAAAAGCAAACAGGCAGGAGAGAAATTAAATATTACGGTAATTCGCCGGGATAGACAGGTTGAACTAGAGGTTAAATTAGGTGAAATGCCAGACGAATAAATTTTTACTTTCATTATTCAATTATAATTTTTATGGGAGAACATTTGCCGCCATTACATTTACTTTCGGATACACTACAAGCAGCGATTCCAAGTCGAATTAGCCTAATAACTAAACTTCCATCCCCATTATCCTTTCAGTCAGTAACATGAAAAATTGGTTTGTGCTTTAAGCAAGAATGTTTATGCCAAACACTTTAGAGGATATATCTTCCTCTAACCATCATCATCCTTTTTACATATTATGCAAGTAGTATGTTGACAAAAAGGATGTGATGGTGTGTTAGAAAGCCTCTCCCGATTAAATCTAATTTCCCTGGGCCTTTTGGCCAGTTTAATTGCCGGTTTTGCCACTTCTCTAGGTGCTTTGCCTATCTTTTTTACCAGACATATTTCTAAAAACTTATTGGACTGTCTCCTGGGCTTTGCGGCGGGAGTTATGCTTGCTGCCACCTCCTTTAGTCTGATAATTCCGGCTATTGACAGTGCCGGTGGAGGTGTAAAAGGTGCAGCTATTTGCCTGAGCGGAATTCTCTTAGGAGGTCTTTTTTTAGATTTAGTAGACAAGTGGTTTCCTGATACCAACCTTTTGGCAGGACCGTCTAAAAACCATGATAACCTGCGTAAAGCCTGGCTTTTTGTCTTGGCTATTACCATTCATAACTTTCCCGAAGGCTTGGCCGTCGGCGTAGGGTTTGGTGACGGTGACATTGCCAACGGTTTGAGCCTGGCCATTGCCATAGGACTGCAAAACATTCCCGAAGGCCTGGCTGTGGCCTTACCCTTGCTGCGGGAAGGTTTTTCTAATTTTAAAGCTTGGGGTATAGCCCTTTGTACCGGCTTGGTTGAACCGATCGGAGGCTTACTTGGGGTTGGTTTAATTCAGATTTCTCGTTCTCTTTTGCCCTGGGCACTGGCCTTTGCGGCAGGTGCCATGCTCTATGTAATTGCGCGGGAAATAATCCCCGAATCTCAGAAAAACTCAGCCAGCAGGCTGGCTACTTATACATTGTTACTAGGTTTTGTCATTATGATGTTTCTAGATAATGTTTTAGGTTAGCTTAAATAATTTGGCATTAGTTTCCTTCCAAGTTATACTAAAACCATAGAGTGTTTTAGTATTCGACTATGGGAGGAAGCTATGTACATAAGAAAATATCAGGCCGAAGATGTGGAAAAAGTATTAGATGTCTGGTACGATGCTTCAATTCAGGCCCATTCTTTTATTTCTAAAGAATTCTGGGCTGCTCAAAAAAAGGACTTAAGGGAAAAGTATTTGCCGCAAGCTGAATCCTGGGTGGCGATAGAAGAGGGAGAAATTGTAGGATTTATTTCCCTCTTAGGAGACTACATTGGCGGGCTTTTTATAGCTCCAAACTATCAAGGAAGAGGTATTGGCAAGAAGCTAGTGGCAAAAGCTTTAGAAACCAGAAAAACTTTAGAGGTTGGCGTATATAAGAAAAATGTTGCCGCTACTAGCTTTTATAAAGCTTGCGGATTTGAATATGTAAATGAAGAGTTTCAACCTGAGACGGGAGAAATTGTTCTCAATATGATAATGAAGGGATAAACAATGCAGATTACCATCATTGCCGTAGGAAAAATAAAAGAGAAATACCTAAAAGAAGGGATAAACGAATATTTAAAACGCTTACGTCCTTTCGCTAAAGTTGAAATAATTGAAGTAGCTGACGAAGCTGCGCCGGAAAAGGTTTCGCCGGCGGAAGAACTGCAGATTAAAGAGCGGGAAGCCGAAAGAATAGCAAAGCATATTAAGCAGGGCAGTTTTGTCATCGCCCTGGCCTTAGAAGGTCAGATGCTTAGCTCTGAAGGTCTAGCGGACAAGCTAGAGTCGCTGGCCTTAAGCGGCCAGAGCCATATCACCTTTTTAATCGGTGGCTCTCTTGGCCTGGCTCCCAGCCTTTTAAAACAGGCAGACTATTTGCTCTGTCTTTCACCCATGACTTTTCCACATCAGTTAGTACGTCTGATCTTCTTAGAGCAAATCTACAGAGCTTTTAAGATCATCAAGGGAGAGCCCTATCATAAGTAGGATGTGATCCGGCTTGTAGGTGAGTATTATGGGATTGCGAATTGGGATTAAAGTATAAATAATTATGCTGGAATCGGTTTTGAAAACAATTGGCCTAATAGGTGGAATGAGCTGGGAATCCTCACTTGAGTATTATAGAATTGCGAACGAAATTGTTAAACTAAAACTCGGAGGACTTCATTCTGCCAAATGTTTGATGTATTCAGTAGATTTTAGCGAGATTGAATTATTACAGAGCCAGAATAAATGGAATGAGTTAACTGATATTATGGTGAATATTGCGAACACGCTTAAAAGAGGCGGCGCAGATTTTATAGTTATCTGTACAAATACTATGCATAAGATGGCTTATGACATTGAAAACAGAGTTGGAATAAAAGTTTTGCATATCGCAGAGGTAACAGGTGAAAAAATAGCTCAGCAAGGATTGAAAAAGGTAGCTTTACTAGGCACTAAATTTACAATGGAGGAAGATTTCTATAAGAAAGTTTTAGAAGACAAATTTAACATCGAAGTATTGATACCTAATGAAGATGAGAGAAATGTAATTCATGATATTATTTATAACGAATTATGTAAAGGTATAATAAATGAACTTTCTAAAAAAGAGTATCTTAAAATAATAAACAAATTGGTTCTAAATGGCGTTGAAGGAATAGTTTTAGGCTGTACTGAAATTTCCTTGTTAATAAAACAAGCAGACGTTAATGTACCGGTATTTGATACTACAACTATCCATGCCATTGCTGCAGCTGAATATGCTTTGAGATAGTGGTTTATATGAGCAGATAAGATCTATACCTTAGCAAATGTTATTATAAGCAATTGTCCAAGTATAAGATGATGCGATGAATTGAGCAGGATACGGCAGAGCATAGGGCTTTCAAAAAGGCGAAAGCCAGCGCCTAGGCGCCGGCAGGTAACAGAAGCGCTAACCAGAGAAGCAAACTTATTGTTTTATTGCAGATCTGATTTATTATTTATACTTTGCAGATAGAGCGTCTTAAAACTGGTGCGGTCAGTTGCGCCGAATTTTTGATAAAAACTGGGATTACTGTGAACGAAAGGCAACATCTAAGGCAACCCTTAAGGTGTTATCACCTCTTGGGTTGCCTTTTATTATAAGGCCTTCACTGTATTTCTTCCGCTCTTTTTAGCGCAGTATAATGCCTGGTCGGCTCGCTTGATTAAGGATTGGGGCAGGTCGTCGGGCTCAATAGAGGTGACTCCGAAACTGGCGGTGACATGATCAATATAGCAAAAGGAATGACTTGCAATAATTTTCCGAAGCTTTTCCGCCAATTGGCTGGCTTCAGCCAAGGACTGATTTGCGGCAATAACAATAAACTCATCTCCTCCCCACCGTCCGAAGAAATCACTTTCTCGTATACTGCTTTTCACTAAAGAGACAAACTCGATAAGGACCGAATCTCCGATGTCATGACCGAATTCATCGTTAACTTCTTTAAAATTATCGATATCGAAGAAAATAATAGAAGAACAACGGTTATGTTCCCGGCAAAGTTTAATCTCGTCTCTTAATAGTTCATCCAGGGATCTTCGATTGGCGATATCGGTTAGGGAATCATAATAGGCATTTTTTCTCAACATGTCCGACTCGATATAAGAAGGAACAATTTTTTGGAAAAAAATCAGAAGTAAAATATATAAAAAAGTACTGATATAATATTGGGTAAGTATGTCATTGGCTCTCGGATTTCCTAAGTGAGGGATACCTAAAGCTACGGTGAGTAAGAAAATAAAGAGCGAGTAGCCAATTGCTTCGGCTTGTTCAAGTACCAGAAAAATATAAACGAAATAAAGAGGAGACCACAGCCCGTAGACATTAAAAATACCTTCTTCAAGCTGGTTAAATAAAGAATAGATTCGCAATAGATGATAAAAACCAAAGACAACTAAACTAATTATTTCGCAAGGGCGGATGTGGCGCTGACGGTAGATGAATAGCCAGATTAAAGCAAGATAGAGGTTAAAACAGGGAAGAACTACGAACATTAAATGATCAACATAAGGTGAAAATAACCAATAGGCCAGATTGGTAAGAAAAATAAAGGGAAAGGTGACTAGAAAAATTTTACGTTTAAGTTTTTCATATTCATTGTTATTGAAAGTGTTAACCGGACAATTCACCTGGCAAGTTCACCTGCACATAGGGGAAACTTAATCTAATTGTTAATTATATACAATTGGATGTTGGCAGCACAGGGAAAAACTGTATTTTTAACCTGTTAGTGGTTAATTCTAAAGCTAAAAGAAAAATAAAAGTGAGGGCATGGATGGTGAAAACCTTAATTGTCTGTTGCTCTGAGTATAAGCAAAACACCGAAAAGCTTGCCCGGCTCTTTGCCGAGAAAACAGGTGGTGACCTTAAAAATATCAGGGATCTGGGAACCTTCGAGTTGGAAAAATACGATTTAATCGGCTTTGGTTCGGGAGTTTACCGGGAGAGCCTGTCCGGCAAGCTGTTCAGACTGGCGGAAAAACTGGATTTAACCGGAAAAGAGGTTTTTGTCTTTTCCACCAGCGGTGTAGGGATGAAGTTTTACAATAACAAGTTAATTGCCCTGCTGGCGGCAAAGGGGGCCATAATTAGAGGCAGTTTCGCTTGTAAAGGGAGTTTTGTGGCAAGCGACTTTAGTAAGAACAAGCTTTTTGAACTTATCGGCAAATTTGCCCAGGGGCATCCTGACGAGCGGGATTTGCAAAGAGCAGAGAATTTTATTGGAGAAATATTGAAAGCAAGGTCATAGCCGACTGTTAAGGAGCGGAAAGCAAATGAGTAAAGTGATCCTGTTAGAGTGTAAAGATTACGAAATAGACAACCTGATTGCTAAAATAAACGGGGGCATAGAAAAAATCGGTGGCTGGGAGGCTTTTGTCCGCCCAGGAGATAAGGTTTTACTGAAGGTGAATTTAATTGGCCCAAAAACTTCGGAAACTGCTGCTGTTACCCATAAGGAATTTGTGCGGGCCATGGTCAGGATACTCAAAGCCCAGGGTTGTACTGTGTGGATCGGCGACAGTTCTGGTGGTGCCATAGCCGGCATAGCGCCAACGGCTCAAAGCTTCAAGGTGGCAGGTTATGAGAAAGTGGCTAAGGAAGAGGGAGCTGTAATCAAAAACTTTGACACCGAAGGGGTAGTGGAAGTACAGCCCGAAAGTAAATTCGCTGAAAAGATGTATTTGGCTAGACCGATTTTTGAAGCTGACGTGGTGATCAACCTGCCAAAGCTGAAAACCCATTCGGCCAATATTTACTCAGGGGCAGTAAAAAATGTCTTTGGCTGTGTTCCGGGGCTGAGAAAGGCCATGTATCACCGGATGGCTCCCGACCATGAAGATTTTGGCCAAATAATTGTCGATATCCACCAGGCCAGGGAGTTTAATTTGCATATTATGGACGGCATACTGGCTATGCAGGGAGAGGGGCCTACGGCCGGCGAAGTTTACCAGGCCAACAAAATACTGATCAGCACCGATCCGCTGGCTTTGGACACTGTAGGCTGTAAAATGCTAGGCATGTCCATTGAAGATGTGCCCATTTTAATTGCAGCCCGGAAAAGAAGACTGGGAGAAGGCAAGTTGGAAAGTATAATTGTCGAAGGGGATTACCAGGCGATACCCAAACTGGAGAATTTTAAATTGCCCAAACGCTATCGCAATACAAAGAAGCGGAACAGTGAATTTTTAGTTAAACTAATTGATTTTCTAAAGGCCTACCCCAAAATTAACCTTAAGAAATGTAAAAAATGCAACATGTGTGTGGAAAGCTGCCCTGTTCAGGCTATTGATCGGGAAACGAAGCAGATCAATTATGAGAAGTGCATTGAATGTATGTGCTGTCACGAACTGTGCCTGCATAAAGCGGTAGAACTAAAAAGAAGAAACAGGCTGGCTAAGCTGGTAGATGTGCTGAAAATCGGCTATAGATAGGTGCTAATGCAGGGCTTGGCGTTAAGGCGAATTAACCTATTTTTATAAGCTAAAAAGAATTGCATAGATATGTAATTATAAGTAAATATTGACAGGAAGTACTAATAATTATATTATTAGAATAATTTAATTAGTAGACAATTTAATAACAAGCTCTTATCCAGAGAGGTTGAGGGACTGGCCCGATGACACCCGGCAACCAGCACAAAAGTGCATGGTGCTAATTCCTGCAGGCTTAGACCTGAAAGATGAGAGAAAGGTGTAATAGCAGCCCTTTCCTCGGAAAGGGCTTTTTAATTTACTTTTTGCCTGGAATTGCAAGACCTTTTCTAATAAAAATATTTAACGAGGTGAGAAATGTGAAGTTATCAACTGAAATCGTCCAGCTTGGTGTAGGCAGTGACGAACAAACCGGGGCCATCAGCACGCCTATTTACCAGACCGCTTCTTTTAAACACCCGGCTTTAGGCCAGAGTACCGGCTATGATTACACCAGAACCCAAAATCCCACTCGCCGGGTTCTGGAAGAGGGTATAGCCCGTTTGGAAAAAGGAGTAGCGGGTTTTGCTTTTGCTTCCGGTATGGCTGCCATTACGGCTGTGCTGATGCTTTACAAGGCGGGAGACCACCTGATCATAGTGGAAGATTGTTATGGCGGTACTTATCGCTTGCTCTACCAGCTGTTTCCCAATTTCGGCATCACGACTTCGACTGTTTCAGGAACTGACCTTACTGAACTGGCGCAGGCTATCACCCCGACTACCAAAGCAGTTATCCTGGAGACACCTACTAACCCTCTGATGCAAATCGTAGATATTCGAGGAGTGGCTCGGATTTGTCGGGAAAACAAGCTACATTTAATTGTCGACAACACCTTTTTAACCCCTTACTTCCAGCAACCCATAACTTTAGGGGCGGATATTGTGGTTCACAGCGGCACTAAATACCTGGCCGGCCATAACGATTTGCTCTGTGGGCTGGTTGTAGCCGGCAGTGAAGAGTTGGCGGAAAGAATTCGTTTTATTCAAAATTCGACTGGAGGAGTTTTAAGTCCCGCCGACAGCTGGCTACTGATTAGGGGTATGAAAACCTTAGCTTTGCGCATGGAAAAACATAATGCCAATGCTCTGCAAATAGCCAACTGGCTCCTTAAGCATCCCCGAGTAGAAAAGGTTTATTATCCAGGCTTACCGGACCATCCCGGTAAAGACATTCACGACTCCCAGGCCAGGGGTTATGGCGGTATGATCTCTTTTACGGTGGACCAACCTTCCCTGGTTCCTTTAGTCCTTCGCAAGGTTAGACTTATTCAGTTTGCCGAAAGCCTTGGCGGGGTGGAAAGCTTAATTACCTTCCCGGCAGTCCAGACCCATCAGGATATTCCGGCTGAGAACAGGGAAAGAAGGGGAATTACTGATTGCCTGTTACGGCTTTCAGTAGGCATTGAGGATGTAGACGATCTCATTGCTGATTTGGAACAGGCTTTACAAGTCTAGGCATGTTTTAATATTGTGCCAGGCAAAACGGCATAATAATCTTTTGCGATTAACGCCGGCTGGAGGCTATAGTTTGGCAGCGGAAAAAGAGGAGGCCGACATGCTTTTGTCAAATTAATTTAATGATTTAAAGCAGTTTTAAACGACGGAAAGGGGTTGACTTTTTTGACCAAAGTATTGTTCGTCATAGATATGCTTAATGATTTTATGGATCCCCAAGGAGCTCTTTACTGTGGTGATGAAGCGAGAAAGATCGTCCCGTTTATCAAGCAGAAAATTGAAGAATATATGCAAAACAGTGATCCGGTTATTTTTATCTGCGACAGTCATGATGAGGACGATAAGGAATTTAGCAAATTTCCTCCCCACGCTGTCAAAGGAAGCTGGGGTGCCGAGATTATTCCTGAACTCAAACCTCAGGAAGGCACCGGGCTGGTTAACATAGTGAAAAAACAGCGCTACAGCGGCTTCCATAACACTAACCTGGACGAAATATTAAAATACATCTGCCGGGAAAGGGGTTGCTCCCGGGAAGATTTGGAAGTTGAGGTTGTGGGTAACTGTACCAACATCTGTGTGCTCTACACTGTAGAAGAGCTCTGTAACAGGGATATACAAGCGGTCGTCTGGCGGGATGGGGTGGCCAGTTTCGATCAGACAGCCCATGAATTTGTTTTAGGGCAGATGGAAAAAGTACTGGGCGCTAAGGTACTGTAGTCCGGCTCAAGTTCCAGTAATAAATAAGCTTGGAAAATCCTTGCTCTCCTCTTTTGGCATTTTCTTCTTGACAATAAAGAAAAAAACTGGAAAGATAGATAAGTACTTAACTTTTAAACCTCAATAGTTAGGAGCGGGAGCATTGGACGGAGTGAAAAGAAACTTAGTTTACGGAGCGTGTATTTTATCGGCCGGCATAACCGGTTTATCCTTTTTATTTTCCAAGGTTGCCTTAAATTATAGTGATCCTCTTGACCTGTCGGCCCATCGTTTTACGGCAGCTTTTCTATGTGTTCTTGCCCTGAACCTGTTCAAAGGGGTTGAGTTAGATTTTGATAAAAAGACGATCATCAAATTATTTCCGTTGGCTATGCTTTTTCCTGTTGCATTCTTTATCTTTCAGGCCTTCGGCTTACAATATGCTTCTTCTTCGGAAGGTGGTATAATCCAGTCGGTCAGCCCTATTCTGACCATGATTCTGGCCTCTTATTTTTTGAAAGAAAAAACCACCTTGTTCCAAAAAATCTCGATCCTTTTATCGGTGCTGGGAGTAATCTACATCACGGTTAAGACAGGAGCAAGCTTCGATTTTTCCAACCTGAAAGGAATTTTTCTCCTGCTTTTATCGGCGCTGGCTTATTCAGGTTACAGCGTGCTGGCCAGGAAGCTCTCCAAAGATTTTTCCAGTGCCCAGATGAGCAACATGATGACCATGCTGAGCTTTGTTATCTTTAACCTCCTAGCCTTGGGTAATCACCTGCTAAAAGGGACTATAGGCAGCTTTTTCGCACCTTTTAAAGAAGTAAACTTTATTGTGGCTGTTTTGTATTTAGGCCTTTTGGCTTCTTTTGGTACAACTTTCTTACATAACTATACTCTATCTGAGATAGAAGCATCGAAGATGATTGTCTTTTCCAATTTGACTACCGTAATCTCTATCATAGCAGGCGTTATCTTTTTAAAGGAAAAAGTATTTTACTATCATATTATTGGTTCCATACTCATTGTAGGTGGGGTGCTGGGAACTAATCTCCTGGATGAAAATAGCCTACAAAAATACAATGCTCCTAAGTAAGTTAAAGCATGATGGAGCTTTTAGCAAAGAAAAAGATTCAAAGGAACCGGTTAAATGGAGCAGGAGCTAAAGGGCGTATCATGTGGGGGTACGCCTTTAGTTTGCTTGGAAAGTCTTGAAACAGAAAATATCAGCAAAGGATATGCTATCTTGCTGGATGACGCTGAAAAATTTAACTTAGTCAAAAGACTAATTACAGAGACAATATAGTAGGGGTGAGATAAGTAGTATGCAAAGTCAAGATATAGATAAACAAGACAATTATGATGTGAAAAGAGTTCATAAGGTTAATATTTTGCTTACGGCAATAGTTGTTTTACTTTTTACAATTCAGGCTCTTCTTACTCAGGGAGCCGAGCAGGGACTTGTTATCGGACTGCGGGGAGTTATTGTCTTAGTCCTTGTGCTGATTACTTATTTTTTGCCGCTTAAGAAGTATACAAAGGGTTTCTTTTTAGCGCTAATACCAGCTCTTGTTATTGCTGCAATTATCTATTTGGACAAATATGCTTTAAATAAGCACTATATTCTACTGACAACTGTTGCCATGGCAGCCTTATATTTTAAAAAAGAGCTTATCTTGATCCACGGGGCGATCTTAAATGTACTCCTCCTCTTCATCTATATATTAAAACCGGAAAATCTCATGGGCTTGGATGCCGGGCTTTCCCAATTTGTTTCTACAATGATAGTGCTAAACAGCATTATAGCTGTATTGTACTTTCTCGCTAAATGGGGAAGGGAACTGGTCGATGAAACGCAAAAGAAGGAAAGGCATGTTAACGAACTTTTGCATAAACTCCAAGCGACCTTTGATCATATTGAAAAGAACGCCTCCGCCCTTTTCGATCATGTTAAATTAGTTACTTCCCATGTCGATTCCCTGGCAGAGGCAAGGAAATCCATCAATTTTACGGTTCAGGAGATGGCTTCGGCCATTCAGGAGGAGTCGAACAGTATCTATAAAATAAATGAAACCATGACCACCTCCCTGGGTGAAGTTAAGGAAACTCAGGCAATTTCTCAGGGTATAGCTGATAAATCTTCTGAAATGCATGAAAAGGTGGAGCATGGTTATACCAAGATTGAACAGGTCAATGCTCAGATTCAGATTATCATGGAAGCTGTAAAAATCGCTTCCACAACCGTCAGCGAGCTTCAGACAAGTATGGAACAAGTTAATAGCCAGCTACAGGGGATAAAACAGATTGCCGACCAAACTAATTTACTTGCTTTAAACGCTGCCATAGAATCGGCCCGTTCGGGGGAACATGGCAGAGGTTTTGCCGTCGTTGCCGAAGAGGTAAGGAAATTGGCTGAACAGAGCTCAAAGATTGCTAATGATATAAGTTTGGTTACCATGGAAACTTTTCTTAAGGCAAAGGAAGCTAATGAAAAGGTTCAGCTAGGTGTAGAGGCCACAAGCACAGGAAGGAACCTTGTGAAGGAAATACAGGAATACTTTAATTCTATTAGAGAAGCCTTTAGCCATACCAACACTGAAATTAATAAGGGCATGGGTCAAATTGAAAACATCGCCACCAAATTTATTGACGCTCAAAGGCAGGTAGAGAACATGTCCAGTGTGGCTGAAGAAAATGCTGCAGCCATTGAAGAAGTTCTTTCTACCATTGAGACCGATAGTGAACAGATTATGTTAATAGGCAACAGTCTTAAAGAGATCAGGAATATGTGTGACGACTTAAAGGCTTTGGTGGAAGTGAAATAGGAGATGGCGTAAGGTTTGCCACTGTAATGACCGGTCGGTATTTAGCTGACAAATAAACGATATAGCAACAAGCTGCATACAGCTTGTTGGATAGTTTTAATCAAAAAGCAAGATTTCCAGCAAATTAACCGGAAATCTTGCTTTTGCTTTAGAAGCTTAAATCTATAATTTCGCCTAGAGACTCGAATAGAAGCTTGTACCCTTGGGTGGTAATGGGAATAAGAAAACCTAGTTTACCTTCATGTACTTCACCTGGTTCTAAAACTACACTGCCGAGATCGGCTGGGGGAGAGCGGAAAAGTTCCTCCTCATAGTTAATATACTCTCCGAAATTGTTATAAGTAAGGTAATCATATACAGTTCCATTCTTATCTACCAGGCTGAATTGTCCGACTCCAAATCCAAGTCTTTCATCAGCTACATTTTCCAGGGTGAGCTTGATGATTACAACCTTATTTTCGCCTCCCAAAGTCCTTTGTTCTTCTGGGCCGCTAGCAGTTATTCTAAGGCCGTTGATGACCTTGCCGGACTGTCTGTTTTCTTCAACATAAGTTATAGTTACGGTTTTTGTCTTGCCGTCCCAACCAACTTCAGCACCTAAAGCGCTTGAGACAAAGCGCAAGGGTACTAAGGTCATATTTAACGCTAATTCTGGAGGAGTATCCAACAGTACTTCTTTTCCGTTAATAAACGCAATGGGAGAAGAAATTTTAAGTTGGATTTCCGTATTTCCTTTTCTAGCAGTGATTGTATTTTCCGACCCATTCCAGTTGACAGTTGCACCTAATGCTTCAAAGATGGGCCTCATCGGAACAAGAATTCGATTATTGTACAGGTGAATTTCTGCATTCAGTGCTTTTCCGTTAACCATAACTTGTTGGGCATGTGCGGCAGAAGGTAATAGTAGAAACACTAAAATAAACATTGCTAAAACTTTTTTCAACAGATATCACTCCTTTAAAGGTATTTAGTTAGAGCTAGATCCATAGTATTTATATCGGATGGTAATGAACAGGTCTTAACTATTTTCCGAGTATAATTTTTATTCTTTATTTAGTTTTTGTTTTTTTCCCTTAACATTTTTAAGTTGCATATGGTTTAAGAACGGAGTAAACTATATGAAACATGGTTTTTTTGGAGTGAATTGCTTGCTTAGTCAAATTTTGATTAAAAGTTTTATCCCAGATTATTTAAAAACTGATTCAGCGGAAGTGCGAAAGCAATACGGCCTGTTAAGCGGTAAAGTGGGAATCGTGGCCAATTTACTTTTGTTTGCTGCCAAACTGGCAACGGGTCTTCTTATAAACAGTATCGCCTTTATTGGTGATGCCTTTAATAACTTAAGTGATGCCCTTTCCTCGGTGGCAGTCATGTTAGGCTTTAAGCTGGCCAGCAAGCCGGCTGATGAGGAACATCCTTTTGGCCACGGGCGAATTGAGTATATTACCGGTTTGATCGTTTCTTTTGCCATTATTCTAGTAGGCTATGAACTGTTAAAATCATCTTTCCAGCGCATCATCAATCCCACTCCCGTTGCTTTTAGCTTACCGGCCTTTATCCTTGTTATTTTGGCTATCGCAGTCAAAATGTGGTTGTTTCTTTTTAATAAGTTTCTGGCTCAGCAAATTGAGTCTAATACGCTCCTGGCCACAGCCTACGACAGCTTAAGCGATACTATAGCTACTGGTTGTATTGGCTTAGCCCAGGTTGCTTCTTTGTTTACACCTTTGCCTTTAGACGGTTTTGTCGGGCTTTTAGTCTCAGCTATTATTCTCTATTCAGGTTTCTCTTTAGCCAGGGAAACAGTTAATCCCCTGTTGGGCCAGGCCCCCGAACAAGAACTTATTGAGCAAATCAGTGAGAAGGTGCTCAGCTATAAGGTCGTTAAGGGTATTCACGACTTGATAGTTCATTCCTACGGGCCTAACCAGTATATGGCGTCCCTACATGTAGAAGTTTCGGCTGAGGAAGATATTATGAAGGTCCATGAGCAGATTGACCTGATCGAAAGTAAAGTAGCGAAAGAGTTAGGTATTTTGCTTACCATTCATATGGATCCCTTAAATCTTGATTCCAAGGAAGTGCAGGAAGCCAGGGAAAAAGTCGGGGATATTCTTAAACAGTTTCCGGAAGTGTTGGCTTTTCACGACTTTCGCATTGTGGGCAAAGGCGAAACAGAGAATTTGGTTTTTGACGTAGTTGTAAAAAATGGGCTTAGGCCGGGAGAAATTGAAGAGCTCCGTTTAGCCATTAACGAGAAAGTTCAGGAATGCTACCCCCAATACAAATGTGTAATTACCTTTGACCAGAATGATCTGCTGGTACAGTAAAGCAATAATTTAGGCCAAAGCAAAATTCCAAATATTTACTTGCAAGGTTATTTAAGTTTTGGTACTATTTTAGCAGCAGCAATAATAGAGTGCTAATAATTAAGAATGAGAGAAATGCTTCTGCGTTTAACGGGGGGTGTTTTCTACTCATTAATCGAATAGCAAGCAAGTAATAAACACTCCCAAGTATGCCGGGGGTGTTTTCTTTTGCTTAATTAATAGCAGGATATTAGAAACCCTCCCGGGCCTAGCTCTCGGGAGGGTTATTTTTAAGGAGGTGATAGCAAAAGTGCAAAAATTTAGAAAGGACGGAGGTGAGGGCCAAAAGATTTAAAAGCTAAACAAGATAATTTCCGAACAATACTTATAAAAATATTAGATCGGGAGGTTTGTGTATGTCAAAGATTAATATTGCCATCGTAGGTGTTGGTAACTGTGCAAGTGCCTTACTTCAAGGGATAGAGATGTATAAAAATTCACCGGATAATGTTATCGGACTGATGAATTATGAAATAGGTGGGTACAAACCAGGTGACATCAACGTAGTGGCTGCCTTTGACATAGACAAGCGTAAAGTAGGCAAGCCTTTACGGGAAGCTGTGTTTGCCAAACCTAATTGTACAACAGTCTTCTATGATCAGCTTCCTGATTATAATGTTACAGTTCAGATGGGGCATGTCTTAGACGGCGTGTCTGAACACATGGTTGATTACCCGGATGACCGGAGATTTATAGTTGCCGACGAAAAACCCTGTGATGTAGTAAAGGTCCTCAAAGAAAGCGGAGCCGAAATCCTGATCAACTATTTGCCGGTAGGTTCGGAAAAAGCTGCAAGATTTTATGCCGAAGCATGCCTTGAAGCTAATGTGGGATTTATTAATGCCATGCCCGTCTTTATTGCCAGCGATGACGAGTGGGCTAAGAGGTTTAGCGAGAAAAACATTCCGATTATCGGGGATGATGTAAAGAGTCAGGTAGGAGCTACCATTGTGCACCGGACTTTGACCAAATTGTTTGAAAACCGTGGCGTTGTTCTGGATAGGACTTATCAAATCAATTTTGGCGGCAACACCGATTTCTTAAACATGCTCAACCACAGCCGCTTAGCCTCTAAGAAAAAATCTAAGACCCAGTCAGTACAGGCTGAGTTAAAAACTCCGTTACCGGCGGAAAACATCCATATCGGGCCGAGCGATTACATACCCTGGTTAAAAGACAATAAGATCTGTCATATCCGGATGGAAGGAAGAGGTTTTGGCAACGTACCTCTCACCTTAGATCTGAAATTGTCGGTAGAAGATTCTCCCAACAGCGGTGGGGTTATGATAGACGCTGTCAGGTGCATGAAGTTGGCTTTAGATCGGAAAATAGGTGGCAGGTTAGAGTCTATTTCCGCTTTTACCATGAAGTCTCCCCCAATCCAATATACTGATACCCAGGCTAAAAAAATGGTGGCTGAATTTATTGAAGGCCGGAGGGAACGTTAATGCGGGCAGTTTTGTTAGCTGCCGGTGAAGGACAGAGGCTAAGGCCTTTTTTTCAAGGGCCAAAGCCTCTTATGCCTTTGCTGGGTTTGTCGTTACTTGAGCGAAACATTTTGACCTTACAAGAGTGTGGCATTAAGAAATTTATTGTTATCACCGGCTGTTATGACGAGGAAATTCGCAAGGCTTTAGGTAATGGGGAAAGTTTGGGAGTTACCCTTAAGTATTTACATAATCCGGACTGGAAATTAGGAAACGGTGTCTCAGCTTATACTTTTCAGCAGGAATATCGTTCGGGAGAAAAGTTTCTCTTAATGATGTGTGATCATATTTTTGAGCGGAAGGGCATTGAGTCGTTCTTGGCAGAAGCGGACAAACTGGATGAGGAAGTAACTTTGCTGGCGGCTGATAAGCGTTTGGAAGAAGTTTGGGATTTGCCGGAGTGTACGAAGATTGAGGCAGAAGGTAATAAGGCCTTAAGGCTTGGTAAGGATTTAACTTCCTTTAACGCCGTAGATTGCGGCCTTTTCTTTGGTTCAAAAGAGCTGCTGGACGCTTTAGCGGAAACAATAAGAGAGGGGAAATATAGTCTTACCGACGGCGTAAACCTGTTGGCAAAACGAGGCAAATTATGCCTTCACTGGCTGGACGGTTGGTGGGTGGATGTAGATGATTTGCCAAGTTTTAGATACGCTGAAAATAAGCTTTTGCAGACTTTAAGACCGTCCAAAGACGGGTTGATTTCCAAATGGATTAACCGCCGCTTTTCCTTGCGTATTACTAAAGCTTTAGCGCCTACAGGTCTAACACCCAATCAGGTTACCTTCCTCTCTTTTTTGCTTGCAGTAGTTTCGGCTTTTTGTTTTGCTTTTGCTAAACCTTTCTGGGGAGGCCTGTTAGCTCAGCTCAGTTCCATCATCGACGGGGTTGATGGGGAACTGGCCCGTTTAAAGTTTCGCCAGAGCCGGTATGGAGCTTTGTTTGATGCAATTTTAGACCGTTATGCCGATTTTTTGATCATCATAGGGATGACCTATGCCTGGTTTTCTTCCACAGGTTCTACCGCCGCTCTCCTTCTAGGTTCGGCTGCCCTGGCCGGGGTACCTATGTCCATGCTTTTTAAAGAAAAGTTTCAGGCGGTTACCGGAAAGCAGTACATACCAGAGCTGTACGACGGTATTTCCGGCTATCTGCCTGCCAATCGGGACGGAAGGCTGTTTCTGGTCATGCTGGGCGGTTTTTTTAACCTGATCCCTGCCACTTTAACGGCACTGGCAGCCATTTCTCATCTCCAGGCAATCATCCGTCTGGTCAGAGCTCGTAAGTTTATGGCTAAAGCTTAAACCCATTGACTTTATTCAAGAGGGTAAGGTTTCCGCCTGTAAAAGCCGTGATTAGTAAGCTTAAACTCTTTAAGTAAGTCGATAGCTTCATCGACGTGATCGCCCAGTTGTTCCAAAGAGTGGGCGTCAGAACCGACGGTAAAGATTTCTACACCTGCTTCGGCGGCCAGGGCCAGTATTTCCTTAGAGGGGTGAAACTCTGTTAAGCCCCTGCGTAGGCTGGAGGTGTTGATTTCTAAACCGATTTTTTTCCTCTTCATTTCAGCTAGGATGGCTTCAATAGCGCCCCGGTGGACGGAAAAAACAGCCGGACCGTATTGTCTAATCCCGTATCTGGTGTAAAGATCGACGTGGGCTATACAGTCAAAGAGTCCGCTGGCAACGGCTTCTTTTAAAGTTGTAAAATAGTCCTGGCGCATGGTGGCCAGGCTTCTGGAAGTATAATACAGTGGACTTTCCTTCATGGAGGAAATGGCAATGTGCTGTAGAGTGTGAATGGAACCCAGCACAAAATCAAAAGGGTAACTGTTTAGGATTTTTTCAATTTTTTTCTCTGTACCTAAGCAATAACCCATTTCAACTCCCGCTCTTATTTGGAGATTAACGCTTTTAAATTCCTCCTGAGCCTGGGCGATTTCTTCAAAATAGCTTTCCAGCCAGGCTTCATTATCAGCAGCTATTTTTTCTCCCCGAAACATGACATATTTATCCAAAGCCTCTCGTTCCGGTTCCAGTTCAACATGGGTTGTAAAACAGATTTCCCTTAGTCCTAATTCCAGCGCCTTCAGGCAATAATCCCTGATCGGTACGGGTGCGGCATCGATGGAATAATTGGGATGAACGTGGTAATCAGATCTGGTAGTTTTTTTCATAGTCTATCCTCTTTCTTATGTCTTGTCACAACTACATTATATAATAGTAAAAAACACTCAATTCTTGTCAAGGGAACCTGTAAATAAACCTTTCAGGCGAGCTAATAAGAGGGGCAGCCTTCATTTAAAAAAGCAGCCGCTTTTTGGCGACTGCTTTTTAGTTTCCTTTTTTGACAATAGCCTGCTGCAAATCCGTAATTAAGTTAAGAAGAAGCTCGGATGTCTCCTCCATGTCAGGGATAACTTGTTCAATTGCCTCAAAGTCTCCCCGCTCATACAAAGCAAGGGCTTGGTTGCTCAGGTTATGAAGCTTAATATGGGGTTCTTCAATGGCGTTGAATTGAGGGTAGCCACTGTAGGCCTGGGCTTCCTCCGAATAGTACCACTTACCAAAACGGCATTCTTCATGGGTCATAACCTTACCTGTCTTTTCAAAGCCCATGAGCATGTTATAAACTTTCCATTTCCAGATAAGATGGTCGGTTTTCCAAAGTTCAAGCATATCGCCAATTGCCAGATGGGGCGCTTTAGTTAACTGGCCGACACGCAATTTAGCCAAATGTTGGCTGAGCAGATAGATAGCCTCTCCTGTCTTTGTGCTGAGACTTTTCACCTGATTGGCTAGGCTGACGTTTTCTTCAACGCCGGCTTTTATCTCCTGGACGGAAGCAATCTGTTCAACCAATGAGGCTGCAATGTATTGAATATTCTCTTCTACAACTGTGGCTAAGTTAACCATGGCTGAAATGGAACTCTCTGCTTTTTGGGCCAGTTCCTGACCATAGTTAACTTTATCATTAGTCAGGGTTATAGATTTACCGGCTTGATCCATTACATTTTGTAATTCATAAATATCACCGGCAATTCTGTCAGCGGAAGTTTTGGTATGTTCTGCAAGTTTGCGTACTTCATCAGCAACTACTGCGAAGCCCCGGCCCGATTCACCGGCTCGGGCGGCCTCAATGGCAGCGTTAAGAGCCAGCAGATTTGTCTGTTCGGCTACTCCGCGGATGATATCAACCACTTCAGTAATATTTTTCATGCCCTGACCGATCTTTTGGATCATCTCGCTAATTTTTAATAATTCCTGCCCGGAAGAAACTACGTATTCGCTTAAATTGGAAACGGATGTTATGCCATTTTGGATTTCCGTCTTGACTTGGTCTGTCTCAGAATAGATATTCTGAGCTTTGTCGGCCATTTCAGTTGCAGAGGTCATTAACTGCTCGCTGGAAGCAGCCATGTTTTCCAATCTTTCAGCCTGAGCTTTTACCACTTCTAAAAGCTCCCTGACAAATTCCATACGGGAGGATTCATTAACGGCCTTATCCAGACCTAAAATGTTTGCAGCCGAAGAGTCAGTTAAAGATGCCAGGTAGTCATTTAACTCATTACCTACATCTTTGAGCAGATTTAGTTTGTCCAGCTTAACTTGGACTGAAAAATTACCTCTTTTTAACTCCCCAATTACAGTTCTTAGTTCGTTTATCTCTGTTTCTAAATTTTGTTCATCCTTAAATTCTTCTTTCTTATCTTTTTTAAAAAACATGGTAGCCTCCTCATCATACAATAATTAACATATTGCAAAATTCGTCACTTTTCAGGCAATTCCTTTATACTTAATAATTTATTTGCCAAAAAATTTCCATTTTTGTTTTTCTGCTTATTTTTTGTCGAATTTCTTTACACAAGAAAAACGGTTGGGTCAAGTCGGAAATCATTTACAAAGTGGGGAAGAAGGGGTACCATCATCTTAAAGATAGGTTTAAAAGAATAGCTTGGAGGAAAAGAAAAGTGAGAAAAAAGGGTTTTCTAGATTATCTTTACCGTCTTTTTTATCTTGTCCTGGTCATCCTGCTTATCGTTTTTATCGATGGTTACTTTGCTAGGCTGGAACAGAAATTTTATCGCTTTGAACTGAGTTACTATCGTTATTATGTTTTAAGGCTTCTTTCTCTTGTCCTGATAGGTATCGTCCTTGGTTTACCTCGATTTATTGACGAATGCCAGAAATGGGGTACATGGACTTGTGATTCTTTTAGATTAACATCTCTTGGCTTACCGCTGTTATTGCTACGAATATTTCCTTTAGCGCTATTGCCTGTCAACAATCTCCCTAATTCTTTAGCTAAGTTGTATAACTATTTATTCCTTAACTCCCCTACCTTCAATGTTTTAAGCGGAGTGGCTTTGGGCTATATTATAATAACTTCTTTTACTAAAAAGACTTACTACGTCTAAACTCAGTGGATTCACTTACAAAGGAGTATTGTTAAAGCAAACTCAATAAGGGAGCATAGTCAAATGTTTTTCTTTGAGAAAGAGGATGTTTATATTGGCTTCTCTTTGGCTGAAGTGGCCAAGATAATAGAGGCCTTGGCCAGGGAAGGTATTAAGTACACTTATAAGGTTGTAGATCATTCCGGCTGGGGGAGAGGCCGCAGGGGAAGCTTTGGCTTAAACCCGGAATACCAGAGACAGTACGCCATATCTGTTCATAAAAAAGACTCTGAAAAGGCCAAGTATCTGGTTAATAAGGCTTTATATTTTTGAAATTGCTTGCAGGAGATGTGGGGTAAAAGTATTAAGTTACTATTTTACTTATATCTTTGACTGAACTTATTGGAAGTAGTTGAGGCTTCCTATTTCTTTACACTTGCTCAACTGCCGGTTGAAAGAGCCGGGGAGCGGAGCAACCGGGATTTGGTAGACAGAAATGATGGCCTGACGCTAAAATGGGGCTAGAAATATCCTACCGAAGGAGGGAAATATTTTGTTTGATCCGGAAAGCGTCGGCCGACGCATTTGGCTTTTACGCAAGGACAAAGGATGTACTCAGGAACAGCTAGGCCTTGCGCTAAATGTTACCCCTCAGGCCATCTCCAAATGGGAAACGGGCAATTCTTTGCCTGATACGGCCATCCTACCTTTGCTGGCTAAGGTACTGGGTGTGTCCGTGGACTATTTGCTTACCGGGAAAAATCCTCGGGAGAGTACCAGCCCCTATGATGCAGAGTATGAAAGGGAGGAATATTACTGGGGGCTCCAGCCTTCTACGCTGGCGGAACAAGTTGTGCTGCTCATGGGGCCTGAACTCGAAGGAAAAAGAGTATTAGATATAGGCAGCGGGGAAGGAAGGGATTCGGTTTATTTTGCCAGGCAAGGTTTTCTGGTAGATTCCTTGGAAATTTCCACTCCAGGAGTCGAAAAAATAAAGAAGTACAGCCAGCAGGCCGGTTGTCCGGTTAACATAATTCAGGCCGACATGGTAGGTTTCCCTCTTATCCATAACTACGATGTTATCTATTCCATGGGCTCTTTGCAATTTCTGCCTGTAAATTTACGCCAAAAGCATTTTGACGATTATAAGCGGCATACGGTGGTCGGTGGATTAAACGCTCACCTGGTTTTTGTAGAAAAGCCTTTTATCGAAGTTGCACCGGACTGGGAGGAAAACGAATTCTTCTATCTGTCCGGTGATCTGGCCGGCTATTATCACGATTGGGAAATCATCTACTGTGAAGAGAAAATTATTCCTTGCAATTCAGCCAATATACCCCATCGTCATGCGGTAAGCTCCATCATTGCCCGGAAGGTGACTTAATCTGATCGCAGGTTATCCTGCGGTTTTTTTATATTGCGGAGTTTTATATAACTTGGCTGTTTGCAAATTGTTAAAGAATACAGAACGGAAATCTGTTTTTTTCCTAAAAAAATGAACCGAATTAAATTATTTAAGCTCTATAGGTATAGACGCGTCTAAAAGGAGGGAGTGTTTTGCAAGAGAGTGAGTTGATAAAAAAAGTGCAGGAGGGAGATTTGCCTGCATTTGAGCGGCTATTTGAGCTTTATAAATCTAAAGCCTTAAAAACCGTTTATCTAATGACAGGAGATAGGGCAATTAGTGAAGATATTGTGCAGGAGGCTTTTGTAAAGTGCTATACCTCTATTAAAAGTCTTAGAAATCCTGAACACTTTAAAACATGGTTCTATAAGTTACTAACAAGAACAACTTGGCAGTACATGAAGAAAGAAAAGAAGCTATTACCGACAGAAGATATATTAGAATTGGTAGAGGCAAATAGCGTTAAATCATATTCGGACAAAGCTCAACAGGAAGAAGCCAAAAATATGATTTATGAAGAATTAACAAAACTTGAGCCAAAGTTGCAAACAACGCTAATTCTATATTACTATAATGGTTTTTCCGTTAAAGAGATAGCAAAAATAATGGGATGTTTTGAAGGAACTGTAAAATCCAGACTCTATACAGGAAGATGTAAATTAAAGAATAATTTAGCTTCCCTGAATAACTATATTTCGGAAGGAGGCATTACGGTATGAAAATAAACGAATACAGCCAGGAAGAAATAAGATTTTGTTTGGCTCAAAAAGCTGCGGAAGTAGAGCCTTCTGCTGAACTTTTTAACAGAATCAAAAAAAATATTCAGGAACTGGAGTGTGAGAATATGATGAAGAGTAAAATATTTTGCTTTAAAAAAAGCAAGCTGTCAATAGCAGTTTTAACCTGTTGTATATTTTTACTTGGTTCGACAGCAGTAATTGGAGCTACATTGGCTAAAAGTTGGATAGGACATAGTAGCTCCCGGTATGTGACTTTTCCGGAAACTGATAAAATTATCAACGATGTGGGATTTGCGCCAAAGTATACGGAAACTTTGCCAGGAGGATTTAAGTTTGACAGAGGCGGGACTGGTGAGTCTAAACTGGTCGATGAAGCTGGAAATGCGGTGACCCAAACTAAAGATGTAAGATTTGTTTATAGACGTGGAACCGAAAAATCACCTCTAACTTTGACTGTTTCTCAGATAGATGAAGAATTTGTAGATTTTAGTTCAAATAAATTAGTAGGTAACCATAAGGGGATAAACTTGTATTATTATGAACAAAAATATAAATTTGTGCCGGTTGGTTACGAGCTTACTGAAGAAGATAAAAAGGCTTTTGAAGCAGGTGAACTGGAAATCTCCTATGGAGCATCAGAGGTAAGCTGTGCAAATGTTCAAGCTTTGAGTTGGTATGAAGAAGGGTTACTATATACAATTATGGGCAATGATTATAACTTTACCATAGAAGACATGATAGAAATGGCAAAAACTGTAATTGAAGCAGAATAGAACAGAGAAACCAGATAACTATGGGACTATAGAAGTCGTAGCCATGCACTGATCCAAAATTGCTCGGAAGGTGACTTAAAAGTCACCTTATTTTTTTGTCATCAATTGTGTTGGTTTAAATTTTAAATTATAGAGGGCGTACAAGTGGTCAAGATGGCTAAAATAGCCAATATTGCAGGATTTTGCAATGTTTTATTTAAAAGAATATTACTAACAGTTACAAAATTTTTACTGTGAAAAGAGGGATGGTCATGAAAAGAAGAATTCAGTTAACTCTGGCGGTTGTGGTTATTTCGGTTTTATCCGTTTTCCTCGCCCAAAATGTCAGGGTAGGAAACTGGATTGGCAGCTTTCTGGCAATTCTTCTGGAAGTCGTCGGAGTTTTGGCTATTTTTGAGTATTTCGCCCGTCAGCTGAAAATGCTGGGCTGGCTAGAAGAGTATATGGAAAAAATAGCACAGGGTAACAGCCTCTTTAAAATTGACCCTCAGGTGGCCAGACATCCTCTAGGTCAAGCTGTTCAAAAGGTTACTACTTATTTACATCGTGTATACGGCGGTATGATGAAAAATACAATCCAAATAGCTGATGCTTGCCAGCAGATAAAATCAGCTGTGGAAGAAATAAGCAAGGCTTCAGAACAGATTTCCCAAAAAACCCAAGAAATTGCTACCCAAAATTTTACCCAAACTGAGCATCTGGATAAAACGACCGAATCCATTAAGCAAATGGATGAAAACATTGTCCAGGCCTTGAAACTGGCTGAAGAAACGGTAAAATCCTCAGTCAGCTCCAGAGAGGTTGCCCAAAATGGCAGTCAGGCGGTGGCAAAGGTTACGGAAAAAATGCAACAGATAAAAGCCGAAGCCGAGCAGGCAGGAGAAAAAATTGACAACCTTATTAATTGGTCAAACAAAATAGGTGATTTTAGCAAGCTGATTACCAACATAGCCGGGCAGACTAACCTCCTTGCTTTAAATGCAGCCATTGAAGCCGCCAGGGCCGGGGAGCACGGTCGCGGTTTTGTGGTGGTTTCTGATGAAGTGCGCAAGCTAGCCGAAGAAGCTAATGCTGCTGCGGCAGAGATCGATAAGATCATTCAGGAAATCCAAAAAGAAATAGCAGTGGTAAGTGAAGCTTTTAACCAGGTAAATAACTTGATTGATGAGGGAGTAAACATCTCAGGAGAATCGAGTCAGGCCCTGGAACATATTTTAAGCTCTTTCCAGCAGTCAGAAGTTAAGGTTAATGCCATGAACCAGGCCATAGGAGCTATCGCCGAAGTTGCCGAGCAAGTTTTACAGATTATCAAAGAAACTCAAAAACTGGCTGAACAAAATGCGGAAGCAACTCAGCAGGTAGCGGCTGCTACAGAAGAACAAAATGCTTCCATCCTGGAAAGCACCCAGGCTTTACAGCGCTTAAGCGCAACTACTGAAGACTCCAAGCAGACTATCACCCGGGAAGTCATGGAGCGCAACATGGTAGAAAAAGCAATTGAGTTTAGAAACATGGCGGAGGGATTGCCCCCTGAAAACTTAACAAAGGAACGTCTCCGGGAAATGGCCGATGCTTTGGAAGTAGACCAGGTGGCCATTACCGATACTTCAGGGGTTATTAAGTTCTCCAGTTATCCTCCGTCTATAGGCTTTAACCTCTTTGAAATCACTCCTGAGACAAAAAAACTTTTTACGGAAAACAAACCTTACAATGCGACGCCTATTATCCAAAATGTTGAGGAGGGGCGGCTGTTTAAGTACGTAACGATTAGAGGCGATGATAGACGCATCTATCAAGTGGCCCAGTCCTTTGAAACTATTATGAAATTGCTGGAAAGTAAAAACGCTTAGCCACGAAACAGGTGACCTAAAAAGGTTACCTGTTTTTTTTTCGACTGCCGGCCTTTACCTGACCGGCAGTCGAAGACTTAAGGAAGAATTAAGGTTGGCTAAAGTGGGAGTTAAGCCTTTTTTTATATAGTTATAGCATAGGTAAATCAAGGAAGGGGGAGCAAGATGAGCGATCTAATTATTGAAACGACAGGCTTAACTAAACGATTTAAAAACCTTACTGCGGTTGACAGTTTAAACTTACAAGTACCGAAAGGTGCTCTTTACGGTTTTCTAGGCCCCAACGGAGCGGGAAAGTCTACCACTATTCGTCTGCTCTTAGGCCTAATGAAACCAACCAAAGGTAAAGTGTTTATTTTTAAGAAGGAGCTTGGTGAGGAACGCCTGGATATTTTGCGCAAAGTCGGTTCACTAGTTGAAAGTCCATCTTATTATGAACAGCTAACGGCCTATGAAAACTTGGAGATAACGAGAAAGATCCTGCAACTGGATAAGAAGGAGATTGATAAGGCATTAGAAATAGTTAAGCTGGAGAAATGGAAAAATACCCGAGTTAAAAACTTTTCCCTGGGCATGAAGCAGAGGTTAGGGCTGGCCCAGGCCTTAATGGGTGACAGGGAGCTGTTGATTTTGGATGAACCGACCAATGGCCTGGATCCGGCAGGAGTAAAGGAAATCAGGAATTTGATCAAAAGCCTTCCCCGGCTGACAGGTGCTACGGTTCTGCTCAGCAGCCATATTTTAAGTGAAATAGAACTGATAGCCGATTATGTAGGAATTATCAACAAGGGTAAGCTGGTTTTTCAGGGGAGTCTAGAAGAACTGAAGGAAAAGAGCACCAGGGAAATCTGCATTGAAGTCCACCCGCTTTCGGAAGCGGAAGCCTTTTTGAAAAGGCAGGGTTACCAGGTGGAAAACAAGAATGGAATGCTTTACTTAAGCAAAAGAAAAACGGCTGCGGCAGAAGTTAATAAAACTTTGGTGCTTGAAGGCTTTCAAGTTAGCCATTTAGCGGAAAACGAAAAGACTTTGGAAGAGATCTTCCTGGAACTGACGGGAGGGACGCTTCAGTGAAGGAGTTTTACCTGCTCTTAAGAGGAGAACTGCTGAAGGTAAAAAGGACCTTTATCTTCCCTCTGGTTTTCTTAACCCCCCTTTTAGCAGGAGGCTTGAGCCTGATCAACCTCTACTTAAGATATGACTACCTAAAAGGGCTGGAAGCTAATGCCGATCTCAACTCCTGGCAGATTCTCCTAATACAGCACCATTTTCTCTGGTTTCTTTTCTTGCCCCTAGTGGTGACGGTCTTTGCTTCCACAATCTTTTATTTAGAATACAAGTCAAACAGTTGGAAAAATACTTTATCCTTACCGGTTGCTAAAAGCAAAGTATACCTGGCCAAATGGCTACTGGTCTATATGTTAAGTTTGGCTATGATTGGAATAAACGGAACAGTTATAGTGCTGGTGGGAAAATTCTTAAGCTTTCCGGAAACAACCGACTGGCCCCTAATCTTTCAATATACGCTAAACCAGCTGATGGCCATTAGCAGTTTAATCAGCTTCCAGTGCTTTTTCAGCGCCCTGATCAAGAATACCGGTATTTCGTTGACCATTGGCTTTGTAGGCGTTGCTTCTTCCCTGTTCTTTGCCCAGTCAAAGCGGCTTGCTGAGTTGATTCCTTATGCCCATATGCTCTATGCTTTGCCCGATCCAACTATTGATAACGGTACAGTGCTAAGCTATGGGTTGCTCTTTGCTCTGTTTTTTCTCTTAAGTGGAATAATTTGTTTTACCAAAAAGGAAATAGCTTAGAGGTGGGGAAGATGAAAGATATAATGGAGATAGAAGTTTTAAAATTAAAGCATTCTAAAATATTATGGATTGTAACTTTAGCACCCCTTTTTATGGTCATTCAAGGTACGACCAATTTATTGCGCTATTATGATTTATTTACCGGTCAGGGGCAAAACGTCTGGGAACAGCTTTACACTCAGAGCATGATTCTCTATGTAAGCGTGCTTTTGCCCGTCTTAATCAGCGTAGTTATGACTTTTTTAGCCCGTCTTGAAAATGCCAATCAAAGCTGGAAACAGTATTTGAGTCTTCCGGTTGAGCGGGGGAAAATCTATGGAGCGAAATTTATCCTTGGCTGTGGGCTTATTCTCCTTAACATCTTAGTTTTGATTTTAGGCCTGGTTGGTGCAGGAAAAATAATCGGTGTCTCAGGTGCTATCCCTTTAAAAGTTTTACTTCAGCCCGTGGCCGCTTTTGTGGCTGCAATGCCAATCATGGCTTTGCTTTATGTGCTAAGTCTTAAGTTTGCTCATATAGTTATGCCCCTAGGGGTCGGGATCGGGTTAAGTTTACCCGCCATGGTAGTAGCCAATACTAAGTACTGGCTGATCTATCCCTGGACCTATCCCATTATGGCTGCTTTAGGTTCAGACTTTGATGTTTTCAGTAAGGGAAGTCTGGTTTACCTGATCAGTCTGATTTTGCTGGTCCTTATTTTTGCCTTAGGTTATCTGGAGTTTATCCGGCGGGATATTGTTTGAGTGAGGTGACCGCTCTTGAATCTAACTGCTCTAAATTTCAGGGATAAAAAGATCCTCTTGGTAGACGATGAAGAGGATATTTTAAAGCTCTTGGAGACGGTGCTTAAAAAAGAAGGCTTTCAAAATATCTTTAAAGCCACTACAGGTCTACAGGCCCTTGAACTGGCAAAAAAAGCAGTTCCAGATCTGATCGTTTTAGACATCATGTTGCCTGACCTTGATGGCTTTGAGGTCTGCAGAAAGCTTAGAGAGCATACCTATGTGCCAATCCTTTTCCTGTCTGCAAAGGATGAAGATGTGGATAAACTTCTAGGTTTAGGCATCGGGGGAGACGATTATATCACCAAGCCTTTTAGCCCGAAGGAAGTGGTTTTCCGCATTAAAGCTCATTTCCGACGGGATGAGTATGCGGCTTTAAAAGGGCAGACCCTGACAGGGAGCAGCCTAAAAATTGGCGATATAGAAATTGATCAGGGAAAAGGGGAAGTAAAGAAAAAGGGCCGATTGGTTGCGTTAACGGCCAAGGAATACAGCCTGCTTTTATTCTTAGTCCAAAACGCCAATAAGATATTGAGCAAAAACAAAATACTGGAAAGAGTATGGGAGACCGATTACGAAGGTTATGACAATACCCTCATGGTTCATATGCGGCATCTTCGACAAAAGTTGGAGGACGATCCGGCCAATCCTAAATATCTTTTGACTGTTAAGGGGTTAGGCTATAAGTTGGTAACAGGGGATTAAAGGGATGAAGTGGAAAATATTACTAAGGTTTTTGGCGATCCTGATACTGTCTGTTTTTATCATAATGTTTATCAATTCTTTTGTAGCCTACCGTTTTCTGGTTGTGGGAAACGACCAAGGTAACGGAGTGTGGAACCGCTTATCTGCTTTTACCCTGGATTTTAAACAGTATGTCTTGGAAGAGGAAGGTAAACCCCTTGTTAGCCAGGCGGGACTTGCTGAGCTGGCTTTGCGCCAGGCCTGGATTCAGATCTTAGATGAGGAAGGCTATGAAGTTTACCAGTGGAATAAACCGGCTGTCGCCCCTACTCATTACACCCCCAGTGAGATGGTTTATTACAATATTTACAGCGGGGCTCTGGTTGATTACACGACCTTTGCCGGAACAGCTAAGTTAAACGGTTATAAATGGAGCTATATCATCGGTTACCCCATGGATAAAATAGCTAAATATACTTTTACTTTTCAACCTGAGAGCTTAAACATAACTCTGTTTCAAATTATGCTCTGTATGCTGGTCATTCCCATCTTGGTATTTATCCTTATGGGCTATGTTTTCGGTCGCAGTCTCACCAATCCGGTCATTAAGATTATCGAGGGTATTAAGCGCTTAGCAGAGGGTGAATACGATGTTAAGTATCCGGAAAAAGGTCTCTACAAGGAGGTCTACTGCAGCCTTAACGATTTAACGGCAAGACTGAAAAGAAGCGAAGGGGAACGGGCAAAAACTGAAAAGATGAGGGAGGAATGGATCCAAAATCTTTCCCATGACCTGAAAACTCCTTTGGCTTCGATTAAAGGTTACGGGGAACTCTTGGCTGATCAGGATTATGAGCTGTCTGGACAGGAAATTAAAGAATATGCCGGAATTATCAAGGATAAGGCTGAGTACTTGGAACGCCTGGTTGAGGATTTAAAACTGGCCCAGGTTTTAAAAGGTGGATTTTTGCCCATCAAAAAAGAGCCTGGCAATTTAGTGGAGCTTTTACGAAATGTGACCGTCGATGTACTCAACAACCCTTACTACCAAGGCCGGCTTATTCATTTTAATTCCCGGGCTGAGTTAATTCCTTTTAACTTTGATAGGAACTTAATGGAAAGGGCCTTTGCCAACCTGATCTATAATGCCCTTGTTCACAGTGATGAAAAGACGGAAATAGCGATAAATATCTATCAGGATGATCAGATCCGCATAGAAATAGTTGATAACGGCAGGGGTATTTCCCAAGAAGATCTGCAGCTACTCTTTGAACGCTATTACCGGGGCACTAATACAGGGGAAAAACATAAAGGCTCGGGCCTGGGACTGAACATTGCCAAACAGATCATTGAAGTCCACGAAGGTACTATAGAAGTAACCAGTAGCCAGGGTTTAGGAACTAAGGTCAAAATAAGTTTCCCTAAAAGTGCTGAAACTTAGGCAGGAAAACAAAAATGTCTTCCACGAAGGGAAGACATTTTGCTTTAAGGATTTTTAGAAGCATTTACCGCCGCTAGAGAAAAGTAATAAGATGAGGATCAGAAATACGGCAAAGACCAGGTTATCGTTTCCGCATCCTTTTCCAAAACTGTCACCCATTGCTAGGCCCCCTTCCTTTGTAGCTACTGTATTATATGCCAAAGGGGCTTAAGGTGTTAATAACTATAAGTCTTTCACATTTAAGGCCCTAAAAGAATTAAGAATAGCCAGGATGGCAACCCCCACATCAGCAAAAATAGCCGCCCACATAGTGGTTATTCCCAGAGCGCTGAGCAGAAGTACCAGAATTTTAACGCCGATGGCAAAGATAATATTTTGATAAGCGATCTTTAAAGTTTTCTTGGAAATCCGGATGGCCGTGGCAATCTTGGAAGGTTCGTCAGTCATGATCACTATGTCGGCTGCCTCGATGGCTGCATCTGACCCAAGTCCTCCCATGGCAATTCCAATATCAGCTCTGGCCAGAACGGGAGCGTCGTTTAGGCCGTCTCCCACAAAGGCCAGCTTACCCTTTTCCGACTTCTGTTCGATTAGTTCTTCTACTTTTTCTACCTTGTCTCCCGGTAGTAAGCCGGCAAACACTTTTTCAATACCCAGTTCTTCGGCTACCTTAACAGCTGCCTTCTCGGTGTCACCGGTCAGCATTACCGTTTGCTTTATACCGGTTTCTTTTAACTCTTTGATTGCTTGTTTTGCATCTTCCTTTAATTCATCGGCAATGAGAATATAGCCGGCGTAAGAGTTATCTACGGCCAGGTGGACAACAGTGCCGTTCAAATCAGTTTCTGAGCAGGAAATCCCCATTTTTTCCATCAACCGGGCGTTACCGGCTACAACTTTTTTGCCTTCAACGGTAGCCACTACACCATGACCCGAAATTTCTTCCACCTCGTCGATAAGCTGGTTATTGATTTCCTGACCGTAAGCCTGTTTTAAAGAAGCGGAGATGGGGTGGTTAGAATAGCCTTCGGCATAAGCGGCCAGTTTAAGCAGCTCAGACTGGGAAATTCCGATCGGATGAATGTCTTGGACCTTAAAGACTCCTTTAGTCAAGGTTCCTGTTTTGTCCATGACCATGATTTCAGTTTGGGCTAAAGCTTCCAGATAGTTGCTGCCTTTAACCAGGATACCCTTGCCGGAGGCCCCGCCAATGCCTCCAAAGAAACTTAGAGGAATGGAAATGACCAGAGCACAGGGGCAGGAGACTACCAAAAAGGACAAGGACCGGTAAATCCACTCTTTAAAGGCTGCACCCGGCAAGATCAGTGGAGGTAGTAAGGCCAGAAAAACAGCTACGAGTACCACAACGGGTGTGTAATATTTGGCAAACTTAGTGATAAATTTTTCTGAACGAGATTTTTTACTGCTGGCGTTTTCAACTAAATCCAGGATTTTGCTGGCGGTTGATTCTTCAAATTCTTTAATGACTTCAGCAGTCAATACTCCGTTCAGGTTAATACAGCCACTTAAGATTTCACTGCCGACGGTAACTTCCCGGGGAACTGATTCACCGCTTAAGGCAGAGGTATCGAGGAGGGAAGTACCTTCAATAACTCTGGCATCTAGAGGGACTTTTTCCCCGGCTTTGATGACAATAATATCTCCGATTTGAACTTCGTCCGGATCAACTTTAACCAACTCGTCACCTTTTTTTAAATTGGCGTAATCAGGACGAATATCCATCAGGCCGGCTATTGATTTTCTCGACTTATCCACCGCATAGCTTTGGAACAACTCACCGATCTGGTAAAGGAGCATGACCGTAACGCCTTCCGGATATTCTCCGATCACTATGGCGCCAATAGTAGCAAGGGACATTAAAAAGTTTTCATCAAATACTTGGCCGTTAATTAAGTTTTTAAAGGCATTTAAAATTATTTCACCGCCAACGGTGAGGTAGCTGGCCAGAAAGAGTGCAATTCTAAGCCACTGTAGTTCAGGTGAAACTAAAAAAGCGACGATTAAGAGGAGTGCACTAAAGCAGATCAGGTACAGACGTTTTCTCATAAAGTTACTCCTTTTAGGCTTTTTCTAGAACGACCTGGGGCTCAATCTTTTTAATGATTTTTTTTGATTCTTCAACAATGGTTGGCATCTTATCGTCTTCCCCAACTATAGTCAGCTTTTGGGTAAAAAAGTTTACTGTAGCTTCTTGTACACCGTCAAGTTTGTTAATTGCCTCTTCCATTTTGGCAGCACAATTGGCACAACCCAGACCTTTTAAGATAAACTTTTTTTTCATCTGTTTCTCCTCCCGGTTGATTTCAAATTTATAGTATGTTTACTTACCTTCTCTCGTTAATGTGGGCTAGACCTTGCTTAAAGATTTGTTTAACATGGTCATCGTCCAAGGAATAATAGATAACTTTGCCTTCCCTACGGTTTTTAACCAGTTTTGCCTGTTTTAAAACTCTGAGCTGGTGGGAAATGGCAGATTGGGTCATGTTGAGCAGAGCGGCGATATCACAGACACACATTTCTGCTTCGTCCAAAGCCCAAAGGATTTTGATCCTTGTTGAATCGCCGAAAACTTTAAACAGCTCTGCTAAATCATAGAGGGTTTCCTCTCGGGGCATTTCTGCTTTAACCCGGTTGACCACATCTTCGTGGATTACTTCACAAGCACATCTTTCAGCTAAAGAATCCTTTTTGGCCATCTGTCTCACCTCAATTCACATAGACCAATGAACAAATGAATAATGGTTCATATATTCTACTTAGATTATACTTTCTGGAAAAATATACTGTCAAGCAAAAATATGAGCATTTGTTCAATTGTTATAAAATTTTAACCTGTCCTTAGTTAGTGTAGTTATATTAATATAATTCTCTAAAATTTTAAGACGTAAAAAAGGGAAATTAGATTCTCTGCCGAACTTTACTTCTTAAAATGCTTAATGTTAAATGCAAAATTTTTTGGATATTCCTGTAAAATACACTACCCTGTCGATTATTTGACTTTTGGGACAACTGCATTTCTTTTAGAAAATCTTTTCATAAATGCTCGATGCTGTAAAAATGGCCAAAAAGAAATGTGGTAAGGTAGAATAATTAGGTTTTTTGGCAAAGTAAAGCCAACAATTAAAGGCGAAATTTTTGGATTGTTTTAAAAATTTAATAAGATCTCTAATCGTTAGTCACTTAAAATGGAGGGAGGAATACCCATTTAAGAAAACCTTTTCATAATACTTGCCTGCTAAGAAAGGGTGATTAAAACTTGAAAGTGGTTGAGCTGCAAAATATTTGTATCTCCTTTGGCGAGGTCAGGGCCAACCAGGATGTCTGTTTTGAACTGGAAAAAGGTGAAGTTCATGCTCTTTTAGGGGAAAACGGAGCCGGTAAGAGTACACTGATGAATATTCTCTACGGCTTATATAAGTGCGATTCGGGAACTATTAAAATCAATGGTCAGGAAGTCCAGATGGATAATCCCAGGACAGCCATTAAGCTAGGTGTAGGCATGGTTCACCAGCATTTTATGCTCATACCCCAGTTTACAGTGACCAAAAATATCTTTCTTGGCATGAAGGAAAGCGGTTTTTTCCTCAATGAAGAAAAGCTAAACAGGGAAGTCCTGGAGCTAAACAACCGGTTTGGCTTTAACGTTGATCCTACTGCTTACGTGTGGCAATTACCTGTTGGTGTCCAGCAAAAGGTTGAGATTTTAAAAACCCTGATTCGCAAGGCCAAGATCCTAATTCTGGATGAACCTACCGCCGTCTTGACCCCCAGCGAAGTTGAGGATCTATTTTTTTCCATCAGAAAACTTGCTAAAGAGGGTTATTCGGTAATCCTCATCACCCATAAAATGGAAGAAGTCCTAAAGTACGCCGACCGGGTTACCGTAATGCGGGAAGGAAGAGTGATAGCTACAAAAAGGGTCCAGGAAACCAATTTAAAAGACCTAGCAGCCATGATGGTAGGTCGGGAGGTAAACCTGGCGAGAAACCTTAAACCTCAAGAACCTGGCGAGGTCCTTTTAAAATTGGAAAAGGTCAAGGTGAAAGACAATAAGGGTCAATACGTCGTCAACGGGGTCAGCCTGGAGGTAAGAGCGGGGGAAATTGTAGGTATTGCCGGTGTGGACGGTAACGGTCAGTTAGAACTTGGCGAAGCCATTGTGGGTTTGCGCAAAATAGAAGCAGGGAAAATCACCGTCTGCGGACAGGATCTGACTAACGCCACTCCCCGGAAGATTTTAGATGCCGGCCTGGCCCATATCCCAGATGACCGGCACAAAAAAGGTCTGGTCTTACCTTTTACGGTTAAGGAAAACCTTATCCTTGGTCTACAGCGGGATAAACAGTATCAGAAGGGTCTAAGCCTGGACTATAGGAAAGTGAAAGCCAGTGCCCAAAAACTGGCGGAAGAATTTGACATCAGACCGAGGAATACAGAGCTAAAGGCCGGGAACCTTTCCGGCGGTAATCAGCAAAAAGTGATTCTAGCTCGGGAAGTAAGCCGTTCGCCAAAGGTCTTGCTTGCTCTATTACCTACCAGAGGTCTAGATATTGGGGCCATCGAATTTGTCAGAAATAAAATTATCAGTGAAAGAAACAACGGGAAAGCAGTTCTGCTGGTATCTACGGATTTAGATGAAATCTTATCCTTGAGCGACCGGATTGCGGTTATCTATAAAGGTCAAATTCTCGATGTGGTTCCCCCTGACACGCCGGTAGCGGAGATCGGACTTTTGATGGGTGGAGTCAAAAGACAGGCAGAGGGGGTAAACCAGGTTGGATAAAATCAAGCGCGCGGCAAAATTACTTTTTAAACCAGCTTTAGCAATGCTTGCTGCTTTCGCCATTGGAGGGCTCCTCTTAGCTTTAGCAGGCTATGATGTGGGCACTGCTTTTCGGGCCCTTTGGGATGCTACTTTTAAAAACTTGCGGTCTTTTACTGTTACCGTCAACAGGAGTTCGCCAATCATTTTTACTGGACTTGCCGTAGCCATTGCCTTTAGAGCAAACGTCATGAACATGGGAGCAGAAGGCCAGTTTCTCTTCGGAGCCATCGGCGCTACCTGGGTTGGGATGACTTTTACCGCTTTACCGGGCTTTATCCTGATACCCTTGATGATCATAACGGGCGCCGCCCTGGGAGCCTTATGGGCCTTGTTTCCGGCTTTTCTCAAGGTCAAGTATGAGGTAAGTGAAATCATTACGACTATTATGTTAAATTACGTTGCTTTACATTTTATAGGTTTTCTTGTTCGGGGCCCCTGGCGGGATACGAGCCAGGCCGAACCCCAGTCCTTTCCCATTGCGCCTCAGGCTTTTTTACCTGAATTGCTGGCGAAAACAAGACTTCATTTTGGTTACTTTTTAGGAATTATAATGGCCATTAGCTTGTTTTACCTCTTATTTAAAACTTATCTTGGCTATGAAATCCGGGCTGTCGGCTTAAACCAAGATGCTGCCAGAACTGCTGGGATCAGTGCGGAAAAGACCATGCTGGCCACCATGCTTTTAAGCGGTGCCTTGGCCGGCATGGGTGGAGCTATTGAGTTAGGCAGCATCCATTATCTGATTGAAGGCATTTCTCCGGGCCATGGCTGGACTGGCATAGCCGTATCGGTTTTAGCTACCAACAATCCTCTGGGAATTATTTTTACTTCCTTTCTCTTCGGAGCTTTAAGCTCGGGAGCAACCTCCCTGCAAAGAGCAGCCGGGGTTTCAGCATCCTTTGTTCAGATCTTTCAGGGAATCATGATTATCGGCATCGCTTTGGCTACTTTACAAAGAATGAAAAGGAGCAGCAGAAAAGCTGTTAGGCAGGCAATTAAGCGGAAAGGGGTGGCCTAAATGGATGTCTTAGTGCTGGAAAACTTTTTAAGCTCATCGGTCAGAATGGCAACGCCTCTTTTGCTGGCTGCTTTAGGGCTATCCGTCTCTGAACGGTCGGGAGTCATTAATATCGGCGTAGAAGGGATTATGTTAATGGCAGCCTTCGGAGCCTACTTAGGATCTAAAATGCTGGGTTCTTACTGGCTGGGTTTGCTGATAGGCGTAGCTTTTGCCCTGCTGACTATCCTGATTTTTGCCATTCCCACTATTACCTATAAGGCCAATCAGGTTATCGTAGGCACGGCCATCAATATTCTTTCCACAGGCTTAAGCAGTTTTCTTTACCGCTGGATATTTTACGGTACAGGCCGTTTGGATGAGGGAATTGCGGCGGCGACCTTTCCTACGATTGCCATACCGGTCTTATCCCGCCTACCCCTTGTAGGAAAGATGCTTTTTAATCACAATTTGATAGTTTACTTTGGACTGGTGATGACCTTTATTCTTTGGATAGTTATTTACAAGACTTCCCTGGGCTTAAAAATCACTGCCGTGGGGGATCACCCCCAGGCTGCGGAGAGCGTTGGAGTTGATGTGCTCAAAATCCGGTATGGGTCGGTACTTTTTTCAGGTGTCTTAATAGGTGTTGCCGGTACCTTTCTTTCCATCGCCCAGTCTTCTTCCTTTGGGGAAGGAATGACCGCAGGTAGAGGATTTATTGCCATGGCAGTGATCATTTTAGGTAAATGGAATCCGCTTGGGGCCTTAGGCGGGGCCTTGGTTTTTGGTGCCGCCAGTGCTCTCCAGATGTTTTTCCAAACTCTTGGGGTGGAAGTCCCGACCAACTTGATTATGATGGTTCCTTATCTTGCTACCGTAATTTCTGTTTTACTCTTAAGCAGGCATAAGGTGGGCGCTCCCAGATCCTTAGGTGTCCCTTATTAGGAGGCCGGTTAAAATTCAGCCTCGGCTGAGTTTTATAAAAAACTAAGAAAAGGGGAGATTAAATGAAAAAGAAAGTCTTGATTTGTCTTTTGGTTACCGTTTTACTCTTAGGACTGGTTGGTTGCGGCAGCAGCTCGGGCACAGACTCCGGATCTAATGAACCGGCCGGTTCGGATGCCGGAACTCAGGAACCTTCGAAGAAAGAGGTTAAAGTAGCTATTTTGATTCCCAGTTCACCAACAGACGGCGGTTGGGGTCAGGTTGGCTCGGAAGGAATGAAGTATGTTGCCAACGCTTTGGGCATTGAGCCTGTGATTATCGAAGCGGCAACTGCCGATTTAATGAAAACGGAAGCTGAAGCTTTAGCTGCCGATGGCTTTACCGTTATTTTCGGTCATGGTGGCCAGTATGCTTCTCCCTTTGATGAAATCTCCGATGACTATCCTGATACCTTATTTATTACGGCCGGCGGTAATGTGGTTAAACAAAACCAAATGCCCATGGGCTTTACTTTGGAACAGCTGACCTACATTCAAGGTGTAATCGGGGCCAGCATTACTAAAACCAATAAGCTCGGTGCCGTAATCGGCGGAGATTTTCCGGCTTACACCAAGACGACCAGGGCTTTTGAAATGGGAGCAAAATCGGTCAATCCCGATTGCGAGGTAATGGTTGGTATTACTCAGGATTCCAGCGATATGAATGAAGGCTATGAGTTGACTATGTCCCAGATCAAAGCCGGGGCAGACGTGCTTTTTACCAACGCCAACCAGGCTTCCCAGGGAAGCATTAACGCTGCCAAAGAAACCGGTACCTATATCTTTGGAGCCGTAAGTGATATTCAAAATGAAGCTCCTGACCAGGTTATCTCTTCGGCTTACCAGGACTTTGGTCCTGCTATGTTAAGCGTAGTGGAAAAATATCTGGCAGGTGAATTAAAACCAGGTATCATTGACATCGGTGTGCCGGAAGGCGGCATTGGCTGGGCTTGGAACGAAAGGGTAAAAGCTAAGCTGCCGGCTGAGGTAGTAGCCCTTTATGAAGAGACTTTAAATAGAATCCTTTCCGGTGAAATCTATGTGCCTAAAGAGCAGGAAGGATGGTAAAAAATATTTTAATTTCTAAGAAGCAAGGCCTTTGGCTTTGCTTCTTCGTTTTGCCTAAAAATCCTTGCCTATTTATTCCTGCCTGGCTGTTATAGAAAGGTTACTAGCCTGGAGTGGCTAAAAAGGATAAAATAATAAATAATTTTGTGAGTAGACCAAAAGGAACATAGGTGAAAGAAAAGGACCATGAAGATTAAAACCGTTTCCATTGTCGGCCTTGGTGCTTTAGGTATTTTATTTGGCAGTCAATTGGCTCAGAAACTGCCGAAAGAAAATTTAAGGATAATTGCCGATTCTAAGAGAATTGCCCGCTATAAAAAAGTGGGAGTATATTGTAACGGTAAAGCCTGTGATTTTAATTACCTGACACCGGAAGATGCAACAACGCCCGCTGACCTGCTGCTTTTTACGGTTAAATACAGCGCCTTAAAGGACGCAATTCAGGCAGTTCAAAAGCAGGTAGGGGAAAATACGATCATTCTGTCTGCCCTTAATGGGATTACCAGTGAAGAAATAATCGGTGAAGCCTTTGGCAGGGACAAGGTCCTCTACTGTGTCGCTCAGGGGATGGACGCGGTCAAAGTTGCCAACCACTTGACTTACCAGCACAAAGGGCTGCTCTGTTTTGGTGACAGAGAGCCGGGCGAGCCGTCAGAGAAAGTAAAGCGACTTGCCCGGTTTTTTGATGAAGTGGATTTCCCCTACGAAATAGATACTGATATGCCAAAACGCTTATGGGGTAAATTCATGCTCAATGTGGGGGTAAACCAAACAGTAGCCGTTTACCGGGGAAACTATGGAGACGTACAGCGGGAAGGAAAAGCCCGGGAGACCATGATTGCCGCTATGCGGGAAGTCCTGGCTATTTCATCGAAAATAGGTGTAAATTTGACAGAAGCCGATTTAAACTACTGGCTTCAGGTATTGGGTACCTTAAATCCTGAGGGCAAACCTTCCATGGCTCAGGACGTGGAAGCAAGGCGCTTCAGCGAAGTAGAGCTGTTTGCAGGTACGGTTATCGACTTGGGTAAAAAATACGGTATAGCCACGCCTGTTAATCAATTTTTTTATGATAAAATAAAGGCTATAGAGAGGGAATATTAAACTGCTGAAATTAAGGAGGAGGTTAGAAAATGGAATTTAGAAAATTTGGCAATAAATATGTGGTTAGGCTGGACAGGCCGGAGGAAGTGGTCAGTACCCTTAAACGGTTTTGCCAGGAACAGGGGATAACCTTAGGATGGATCATGGGTATTGGGGCAGTCAACAAAGTTAAGGTGGGCCTCTTTGAAACTACTTCTAAGCAATACATTGCCGAAGTTTTTGAAGGAAACTATGAGATTACCAGCCTGTTAGGAAACGTCAGTACGCTAAACGGGGAAGTCTACCTTCATTTCCATGTCAATTTGTCTGATAAAAACCATCGAGCCTTTGGCGGACACCTTAACGAAGCCTATATCAGCGCTACCGGCGAGTTTTTAATCGAAGCTATGGAAGGTAAGGTGGAGCGGGAGTTTAGCGAAGAAGTGGGATTAAATCTGTATAAATTTATCTAACTCTAAATAGCAGGGTAAGCGATCCGGTGGGATCGCTTTTTTTTATAGCCGAACCTGATTTGATAATGTATAATTATACATAAAAATGTAATTTTACTTACAGAAGGTGTCACGCTATGGACAACAAAACAGACAGCCGCATGGAGTTTAACAGGGGATTTAGAAAAGGTCTGCCTATTGCCTTAGGATACATACCGGTGGCTTTTACCTTTGGCCTCCTGGCAGTACAAGGCGGTTTATCTCCCTTGCTTGCCGTTTTTATCTCCATGTCCAACCTGACATCGGCAGGTCAATTTGCCGGCGTGAATTTAATTATTGCTCAGGCTAACCTGCTGGAGATAGCTTTAACTACCTTTGTCATTAACATTCGTTATTTTCTGATGTCATTATCCTTATCGCAAAAAATAAAATCCCATATGCCCGCAGCTTTACGAAGTGTGATGGCTTTTGGAATTACTGACGAAACTTTTACCGTAGCGTCTCTTGAAGAAGGGGAGATTAGTTTTTCTTTTATGCTGGGGTTGGTCTGCGCTCCCTATTTTGGTTGGGCTTTAGGAACTGCTTTAGGAGCCTTCATCAATTCCTTTTTGCCTTCGGCTTTACAAAATTCCATGGGGATAGCTCTTTATGCCATGTTTATAGCTATTGTCATCCCTGCCGCCAGAACCTCCAAGGCAGCTTTAGTGGTAGCAGGAACAGGAATTGGGATAAACTCTTTGCTTACCTGGCTACCGTCAATAAACAATATTTCCTCAGGCTGGCGGATTACTATTTCCACCGTTTTGGCCGCAAGTCTGGGTGCTTTATTATTTCCAAAGGACAGTGAGGAACAATGTCGGAACATTTAAAAGCGGTATTAGTAATGGCTGCGGTAACTTACCTTCCGAGGATGTTACCGATGGTATTAGTTAAAAGCAAGATTAAGTCTAAATTTATTAAATCCTTTTTAGCTTACGTTCCCTATGCGGTTTTGGGCGCCATGATTTTCCCTGGGATCCTTTATTCCACAGGTAAATTGGTCTCAGCCGTGGTAGGTTTTGCCGTAGCGGTGTTTCTGGCCTTTTTTAACAAGAAGTTAGTGACTGTTGCCCTTGGAGCCATTTTCAGCGTTTATCTCTGGGAAACAATTCAGGTCCTTTTATAATCTTTGTTGGCTGTTTTCATTCGATTTTATAGACAGAATTATTACATTTCGGTATCTCAAAGTAAGACTTGCAACAGGCCTTGCTTTTTAGGATGAAGCGATATTCCGATTTGCTCTCGATGTATTTTCCCCTCAAGCTTATTGACGTTCTAAACAAAAAGCAGGAGAATAAATTCTGTGGGTGCCTTAAGCCTGTTCCGGTTAAGAAGCAGTTTAGCCAGAACAAGTAATATTTTCTAACGCTATTCTAGTTTAATTGGATATTTAAAATAGTATACATAACTGACTTTGCAAAAGTTTAATATGTCGAGAGAATCAAGGTGTGTAGTAATGGCTGAAGTAAACGCTGAAGAGATATTTGAAAGACTGCCGGTTCTTAAAGCTATTAGAATCATGGCGGTTCCAACTGTATTCGGGCAGCTTATAGTTTTAATTTATAATCTTGCAGATACCTTCTTTGTGGGAAAGACTAATAATCCGTATATGGTTGCAGGCGCTTCATTGATTTTGCCTGTTTTTAATGTTTGTTTATCTATTGCCGGCCTGGCCGGTGTAGGTGGAGGAACTTTAGTATCGAGACTGCTGGGCGAAAACAGACCCGATGAAGCTAAAAAAGTATCAGCATTTAGTATGTACCTTGCTATGGCCATTGCAGCTGCTTTTTCTGCTGGCATGTTTATATTCATGGACCCCATTCTTAAGCTTCTGGGGGCAAGCGAGAACACCTCTATCTATGCAAGGCAATATGCAACTTGTGTAATCGTCCTTGGGGCAATCCCCACGGTACTTTCCAATGTAATGTCAAATTTATTGCGCAGTGTGGGTGCCAGCAGAGAAGCGGGAATAGGAATAACCTCAGGCGGCCTATTAAATATCGGCCTTGATCCTTTGTTTATGTTTGTCCTTTTGCCTAAAGGCCAAGAAGTCCTTGGAGCGGGCATTGCAACGTTTATTTCAAATTGCGCCTCCTGTATTTATTTTTTTATTGTAATAAATAAAATTCGCAGACAATCCGTGCTTACTTTTAATATAAAAGAAGGATTGCCTGAAAGAAAAAGTATTTTCTCCATATTCAATGTAGGCATTCCATCGGCGATAACAACCTTGTTGTTCGACTTAGATTATGTGGTTATCGATAAATTGATGTCGTCTTATCACGATATTGCCATGGCAGCTATAGGGATTGTCTTAAAAGCAGAGAGGTTGCCTCTCAACGTGGGCGTAGGCATATGTCAGGGCATGATGCCGATAATTGCATATAACTATTCAGCAAAAAATAGAAAACGCATGAATGATACAATAAAATATTCACTGATAATAGGTTTAATAGTAAGCGCTTTTAGCATAATCATATACGAACTATCCGCGAAATTGATTGTAAATGCTTTTATTTCGGAAGCACAGACGGTAGCACTTGGAACTAATTTTTTAAGAGCGCGGATATTAGCGACACCGTTTATGTTTTGTAGTTTCTTTACAGTTTATATGTTTCAAGGATTTGGCGAAGGTAACAAAGCATTATTCCTTGGCGTTATGCGCTGGGCGGGGTTAAATATTCCAATGCTTTATATTCTTAATCATTTTATCGGAATGTATGGCATTGTATGGTCTCAGCTGACAGCAGATGTATTAACGGTAATAATTTCATACCATGTGGCTTCAAAATATATGAAAAAACTTAAACTGATAGAAGAAAATAGGATAAAAGGCGAATAATTCAAAAAGAACAGCGCCGGTCATTAAAAATTCCAGCGCTGTTCTTGCTTTTGCATAGTTGCAATACATTGGATTAGACAAAAATTGAGTTTTGTGGTTTATAAGACAACAAATTTGCATAAAACGTTAAATGATAAAAACCGGTAAAGGCAGAGCCTTTTACCGGTTTATCAATGCTATTCAGCCCTGATAACTTCTACTTGGTAACCGTCCGGATCGGTCACAAAATAAAATCTGGGGGCTTCGCCAGGCAGGCCCATCAAATCGGTTACCTTGTAACCCATTTCCTCATGCCTTTTTCTGGAACCTTCCAGGTCATTGACAGCTACAGCAATATGGCTGAAACCGTTTCCGATGACGTAAGGTTTTTCCGGATTGTAGTTATAAGTGAGCTCCAATTCATATTGACCTGATTTATCGCTTAAGTAGACCAGGGTAAATTTGTCTTCCGGAAAATCCCGTCTCCTGGTTTCTACAAAGCCTAAGGCTTCCTGATAAAATTTTAGAGACTTTTCCAGGTCCATGACCCGAATGCAGGTATGAAGCAGTTTATATTCCATTTTCTTTCCTCCTTTATGGTCTTTATTTTCTATTTGAACTGCCTGCCGATTTTTCCTTTTTCTCAAACCAATTTTTACTTATTCTCTACCAGCTTAGCATTTCTTTCGTACAAATGTCTGATGATCACTTCGATGTCCTGATCTTTAACGGTCAGGTCTTTGATTTCGTACTGCCCGGACAACTTAGTGATAAGCTCGGCGGGGGTAATTTTCCTGGCATCAAACTTCAGCCATTTCCGACTACCTTCTTCTTTCAAAAGGGTTACTTTGTCCAGTGTTAGAGGAGTATCCCCTTCCAGTTCGACAACCATAATCCTTTGACTGCCGTATCTTTCCTTAATCTTGCTCAGTTCCCCGTCGTACATTAGTTTACCGTTATCAATTAAAATCATGCGCTTGCAGAGCTTTTCAATATCGGCCATGTCGTGGGTAGTTAGTATTACGGTTACTCCCCTTTCCTGGTTGATTTTTCTGATAAACTGTCTTATCCTCTCTTTGGCTACCACGTCCAGGCCAATGGTGGGCTCGTCCAAAAACAAAACCTGGGGATCGTGTAACAGGGCGGCGGCTATATCGGCCCGCATTCGCTGCCCAAGAGAAAGCTGGCGGACAGGTGTGTGTAAAAACTCATGTAGACCGAGGATTTCATTAAAGGTTTCCATATTTTCCTTATATCGTTTAGAAGGTATTTGATAAACCTGCTTTAAGAGTTCAAAGGAATCTAAAGTGGGCAGGTCCCACCATAATTGGGTCCGCTGGCCAAAAACCACTCCGATTTGCCTGGCGTTTTTCTGCCGCTCCTTGTAGGGAATAAGACCGTTGACCACTACCTCCCCGGAAGTGGGGACCAGAATACCTGTCAGCATCTTGATAGTGGTAGATTTTCCGGCGCCGTTGGGCCCGATATAACCAACCATTTCCCCCGCCTCAATGGTAAAAGAGATGTTGGCCACGGCAGTTTTCGTCGTATATTCCCGCTTGATAAGGCTCTTTAAGGCACCGACCATCCCGGCCTGGCGTTTAGGAATTCTATAGGTTTTAGACAAATTCTTTACTTCAATTAAACTCATGCTTTTACTCCTTTCAACTGACTAGGTTAGGATAGTCGTTTCTTATAGCCGACGGCAAGGCCAAGCCGACCGGCTTCTGTTTCACGACCCGGTGCTCTGATAGTGATTTAAGCCTTTCAGCCATAAACTCAAGCAAATGGTAAAAAAGACCATGCCTACCGGCAAGCTGAAAAGGCCGAGAACGGCAGAATAGGTGGGGTCTGCTTTCCCTAAGAGGAAGAGAGCCGGTAAATAGTTGATAAAAGCATAAGGCAAAATGAAAGTTATGAACCATTGAAAGCCCTTAGGGTAAATAGACAGGGGGTAGTTTAATAGATTTGCTGCCGGGAACATGATTACCCAGTAAAAACTTTCTGAGCGGGTAGTCCAAAAGGCCAGGGCTGAAATAAAGATTAAAATTCCTCCCTGAATTAATACTCCGCCCAGGAGGGCAGCAAAAAAGATCAGCCATCTAAGCAGAGTCCAGGACAAGGCCAGTTTATGGTAAGCCAAAATAAAAGCAATAATGCTAAATAACAGATGACCGAAAGCCCCCACATCAAACTTGCTGGCCATAAAGTGCAAAAAGGGATGAATCGGGCGCACCAGAAAACGATCAAAAGTACCGTTAAGAATATACTGGTCAAGACTCCGAAAGTGGAAGAAAAAGATGATGCACAATCCCCATGAAAGGACCGACAAGGCAAATAAGAACAATAATTCCCAATAAGTCCAACCCTGAATGGCCTGGAAAGAGTAAAGGAGTACCCACATGGTTACGGCGGTTCCGGCATAGTTCATGGCCCAGCCTAAAATGTTCATGACAAAAGCATAACGGTATTCTAACTGGGCCCGAATGCTAAAAGCAACCATGGATAAATAAAGGCGGATACTCCTGGCAAGAAGCCTGAACATGGTTAACCTCCTTGAATCACAATCTTCTTCGTGGCTTGTTTCCAGACAAAACTCAGAAGAAGTCGGGTAAGAATTACCCAGCCTAGCTGGAGGAAAAGGGAAGCTAAGGCGGCAGGGCCTTTTAGATCGCCGATAAAAATAGAATTAGGTATGAAGTAAATTCCCTGGAAAGGTAACAGCCGGGCCAATTTTCCCAACCAAGCGGGGAAAAACCATAAGGGAACCAGGGAGCCGGAAAAAAGGGAAACGGAAAAGTAGAAGATGTCCTCCACACCGCCTGTTTCAATTAGCCAAAAAGTAAAAAGACCAAAGGTCAGTTCTAGATTGTGGCGAATTAAATAACCCAGCAGGGCCGATAAGAAGAAGGTCAGCCAGGTCAGCAAGGATTCAGGTCTAAGGGGCTGAAAGACAAACATTAAAACAAGGTATAAGGGTAGGACGGCAGTTAAAAAGTAAAAGAAGATGCTGCCCAAATCTGAAAAGAGCAAGCGGGTAGGGTAATGGTAAGGGCGGATCATTTCCACGGCAATGTTGCCGGTCCGTACTTGTTCTTGAATCTCCCAGAGAGGAGTACCGGCACTGTGGAGATTTTGGAGCATTTGACTGACCAGGACATAACTGGGCATGGTCCGGAAAGAAACACCGACCACTTGGTTCTGGCCCTGGTAAAGCCCTAGCCAGATAAACAACCACATAAAAAGGAAAAGGATGTTAGCCAATACTTGGGTGAAGACATCAAAGCGATAAGCTGCTTTTCGCCGGAAAGCGACGCGCGAAAATTCTAAGTAAGTCTGAAAAGCTTCCATCTGTCCCTCCTCGGAAATTGCGTGGGCGTTTATTACACTTGCTATTCTACCCAAAGGATAAGCCCCTAATTATTTCTTTAGGGGCTTAAAGATTCCTTCAATTTGTTTTTATTTGCAGATCTGGTTTTGGGCCAGGCTTTTAAAGAGTTTGGTTTTAGTTAAAGCCAGGCTTAAAACACGGGCTCCGGCCACACCAACGCCCGCTTGGATCAGGTTGGTGGGCACTCCCAGCAGGGCAGGGGCCCAGCCATAAAGAAAGACTTCAACCAGATAATAGCCTAAAACCATCCAACCTGCAGGAGGGATTAAGGCCAGTAGTTGATACTTTTGACCAAAATCGGTTTTTAACAGGCTGCCGGCAAGATATCCTTCCAATCCCTTGATGATTAAGGTAAAGGGGGCCCAATGGGTATAACCTAAAAGCGTATCTGCCAAAGCCGAGCCTATTCCTCCCACAATTAAACCACCCTTTTGTCCCAGCAAAAGGGCTGCCAGCAGGACCATGGTATCTCCTAAATTGAAGAAACCTTTAGTGCCGGGAGTGGGAATGCTGATCAGCATGGTACTAACTGTGGTAAGGCTAATCATTAGGGCATATTGAATCATTAACTTTATTTTATCGTTAGTCATGATCTTCCTCCTCCTAAGTGTCTGCCTAGATTTACCGCCGTCTATGGTCCATAGGAAGGTCTTTAGATAATCAATGCCAACCCAAATAATTAAGCTGGGCCCGTGCATGATTTCTTTTCTCAAGGTAGGCGGTACACTTTCCAAAAGTATCGATACAAATGGCGTTCAAATGTTTTTGGTCTCATAATAATAGGAAGTAAATACCGTTCTGTCAAGACTTTATAAACTAGATTTTTTAAAACAAATGGACCGATACAATTTTCCTTTAGCCATACCCCATTAAAGAGATTTGCTTTTTCTTAAGAAAGTATTAAGAATTGTAATGCTTCTATCTTAAGAAATGAAAGGTATAATAGGTTTGAACTTGAAAAAACGGTTTTTAAAGAGGTGGAAAATGGATACGTATAATGTTTTGGTGGTAGATGATGATAAGGAAATACGGGATGCTATTGAGATCTATCTAAAAAACGAAGGCATAAGGGTGCTCAAAGCCGCCGACGGACTGGAAGCTTTGGAAAAACTCCGGGAGGAAACAATTCATCTCATTATCCTCGATGTGATGATGCCTCGTCTGGATGGAATTAACGCTACCTTCAAAATCAGGGAAAAGGAAAACATCCCTATTATCATTTTAAGTGCCAAAAGTGAGGATACGGATAAGATCTTAGGCCTTCAGGTAGGTGCCGATGATTACGTCACCAAGCCCTTTAATCCCATGGAATTGGTAGCCCGGGTTAAATCCCAACTGCGTCGCTATGTGAAATTAGGAACTTTCCAGGGTAAAAAAGGTATTATCGACTTAAACGGTTTAACCCTGGATCCGGAAGCTAAAGAAGTAGCTGTTAACGGGGAAGTGGTCAAACTTACTCCCACCGAGTATAAGATTGTGGAACTTTTGATGACTAATGCAGGACGGGTGTTTTCCATCAGGGAGATTTACGAGCGGGTTTGGAACGAGCCTGGATATAACGCTGAAAATACCGTAGCGGTCCATATTCGTAAAATACGGGAAAAAATTGAGATCAATCCTAAAAATCCAAGATATTTAAAGGTGGTGTGGGGTATTGGCTACAAAATGGAAAAATAGGTTATACTTTTTAGTGACTGTTATGCTCTTTACCGTTGGATTAAGCGGAGTATTGACCGGGCTTAGCCTTAGCACCGAATACCTCCGACTTGATTATGCCAAAACCAGCGAATTTAACGAATATTTAAACGAGTTTATCGATCTCTTAGGACGTTTTGAATTAAATTACCTGTCTCCGGAAGAAATGAGAGCTAAAATAACAGTAAGCCAGGAAGAAATTAACGAACACCGTTACCGTTACGGTGACTTGCCGGAACAAATTGAATCAATTAAAAATCGCTATGAAGAAAAGATTTCTGAAGCAAAAGAGGCCGGATTTCAGGATGTGGCTGACATGTATGCCGCCGAGCGGGATGAAAAAATAGCTGACATCACAAAAAACTTTACCAGTGATGACCATGTGCGTGCTAAAATCATTAAAGAAAAGGAAGAAAAACTTGAAGAATATTATAAAGAATTGGAATCTTTAAGACCAAGATATGAAATTCTAAAAAAAGAGTTTTGTTATTACCTAACGGACCGTTTGACCGGTCAGGTTTACACAAATATTGACGCAACTGAAGAAAAAGAAGCCCGGGAGATCATCAGTCCGGCCAAGATGCTGGCAGTGATCAGCTACCCGGATAAAGCCAGAAATTATCTTCAGGTGAACTTTTACGATCCTGAGCTTCCTGTGACAGGTCAAGGAGAAAAAACCTTTTCAGGCCGGATCGGCGTTCCCAAAACGGGCGCATCCCTTCTGGCCGCCGGTTTTCAGGAATACCGCCAGAAGCAAGTTTGGTACCTCCTTGGTATTTTCCTGAGCTTCTCAGCTATCGGGGCAAGCATCTATCTTTACAGGAAAAAACCTTTTAATTTACCTGAAGAGGAAAAGTTGAAGGCGAGTTATAACCGGCTTCCGCTGGATTTGGCCCTGTTAGTTTTTGTGCTTACGGTTTGGATTATTTTCGAAAGGCTGGACATAGCTTATCTGCTTGAGTATTATTACCGGATAGACCGTTTTATTATTAGGCTTTTATTTGACTTGGGCTTTACGGCTTGCTTGCTGTTGTTGGCTGTGCTTCAGGGTAAGCTGCTTCTAAAAAGGGTTAAGGACTGGGAAAGCTTTGCGAGAGAATGGCAGACAAGTGTCTGCAGCAGGTTTTATCATAGCCTGAAGGAAGCCTTTTTAATTCGCAGCCTGGGCACCCAGGTGCTGATCATTTTAATGCTCGTCTTTGTTTTTGGAGCCGGAGCGGTAATTTCTTTAATGGAACCGGAAGTGCTTTTTCTCTATTTTCTTGCCTGGCTGTTTATTGGGTTGCCCTTACTTTATGCTATTATAAAAAACATCGGTTACTTTAACCGTATAGTTACCAATACCAACGGGATTGTAGCCGGTCAGCCGGAACCGGACTTGCCCCTCAAAGGGCTTACTCCTTTGGTGGTTTTAGCAAACAATATTAATGTGTTAAAAAACGGGGTGAAGATTTCCCAAGAAGAGCAGGCCAAAAGTGAACGGCTGAAAACCGAACTGATTACCAACGTCAGTCATGATCTGCGTACGCCCCTGACTTCTATTATCACTTATAGCGAGCTTCTGCAAAAACCTGATTTAACGGCGGAAGAGCGGCAAGCATATATTGGAATCATAGATCGAAAGGCTAAACGCCTAAAGGTTTTGATTGACGACTTATTTGAAGCTTCAAAAATGGCCAGTGGCAGTGTGGAATTGGCCATCCAAAAGGTTGACGTAGTCCAGCTTTTAGAGCAGGCCTTGGCTGAGCGTGAGGAAGCGATCAGCGCTTCCTCTCTGGAATTCCGGGTTAAAAAACCTGATCAACCGGTCTATATCATGGCCGACGGGCAGAAAATCTGGCGAGTTTTTGATAATTTGATCAGTAACATTTTAAAATACAGCCTGCCCCTGACCAGAGTTTATATAACCCTGACAACCCAGGATCAGAAAGCAGTCGTCACCTTTAAAAACATTGCCAACTATGAGCTGGGACAAAACACCGAAGAATTATTTGAACGTTTTAAACGGGGTGACGATTCCCGGCACACGGAAGGCTCAGGTTTGGGACTGGCCATTGCCAAATCCATTATCGATTTACATGGCGGAAGCTTGGACATCGAGGTAGATGGGGACCTCTTTAAAATCATAGTTCGTTTGGATACGATTTAAGGCTCATTTTCCATAGTTTCATTTAAGAGAAGAAGGAGTAAAGCTATGCAAGAATCGCTAGTCGTGCATCTGGTAGGCAAATGGGGATATTTGGCTATTTTTGGCAGTATGGCCTTAGAAGGTTTGAGCATACCTTTTCCCGGCGCTTTCCTTGTTATGCTGGCCGGGGCTTTGTCTACCCAGTTACAACTCAATTATTGGCTTATTGGACTCCTGGCAATGTCGGGCTATGTTCTTGGTACACTGTTTCCCTATTATCTTGCCCGGCGTGGCGGCCGGCAGCTTCTATACCGGCTGGGCAAATATGTCTTCCTGACGCCGGAAAGGTTGGAAATAGCTGAATCTTGGTTTGAGCGTTACGGCAGTTGGGTCGTATGCTTAAGCCGTCCCTTTTTCTGGGGCAATTATGTATCCTACCTGGCGGGACTGGCAAAGATGAACTTGGGACAGTTTATTTTCTTTACCTTGTTAGGCGTCCTGCCTTGGTGTCTTGCCCTAAGTCTTTTGGGTCATTACTTCGGCCGGGCGGCTCAGCTAATCTGGCAAAAATTTGGCATCTGGGCGGCAATAATTTTTCTCTTGGTTATGATTCCTCTCGGTTTAATTGCTAAAGCTTTTCTCCGACGCTTAAAAATAAATTTAGAAACTAAAGATAATGAGTAAAAACCTTTTACTTGCTCTTTTTTAGATAGGAATACCCGGGAAAATATGGGCTCTTTTATTGCTCATAACGGATTTGAAGCGCTAAACAATTAAAAATATAACAATAGATATAGTGCTTAATACTGACAAAGAAGGGATCAAAGCTGAGCAAGATAACCACTTTACAATTAGGTTTTTCCAACGCCTTTCTGGTCCAGGAAGATGGTTTGGTTTTAGTTGATACGGGAATTAATGTTCCTCAGACTAAGTATTTGCAGCTTTTGGCCGGTTTAGGAATAGAACCCCAAAGAATAGCTTTAATTGTCATTACCCACGGCCACACTGATCACTTCGCCCAGGCCAAATGGTTAAAAGAATTGACCGGGGCTCGTTTACTCTGTCACAAAAAGGCTTTACCGGCTTTGAAGACCGGGAAAAATCCTCCTCTTCTCGCCCGGAACCGGCTGGGTAGAGATGCCCTGAGGAGGATAAGATTGGCTCAGCCGGGGAATTACGAGCCCGTCGAACCGGATATTCTAATCGAAGAAGAATATTCTTTGACTTCCTTTGGCCTTCGGGGAAAAATAATTCCAACTCCCGGCCATACCCCTTGTTCTCTTTCTCTGGTCTTAGAATCAGGTCAGGCCCTGGTAGGAGATTTGTTTGTAGCTTCTCCTTTTACAGGTAAGCCTTGTTTAGCCTATTTTGCTGATGATGAAGAGGCGCTTTTAAAAAGCGCTGAAAGCCTTTCACGGATAGCGGAAGTTTTTTACAGCGCCCATGGGGGGCCCTTCAGCAGGGAAGATGTGCTGAGAGTCTTACAAAGAGAAAGGGAAAAGCAAGCAAGTCTTGCCGGCCGTTAAATGATTCATCCAAATTTGGAAAGGCAAATATCTTTAATCTGGACATTTTTAAGATCAGGCTTTTTACTTGCAAAATGTTTACTTGGGTTACTCTGGAAAAGAGTAGCCCTTTTTTTTAAAAGCCCTTGACATTCATATGTTAACAGTGTACTATTTAACTATAACAGCGGTACAGGGAGGTGGTCCAATGGATTTTGATACCAGGATACCTATTTACTTGCAAATCATGGATAAGATTAAAAAAGATATTGTGTTAGGCCGTTTGAAAGGTGGGGATAAGATGCCGTCGGTCAGAATACTGGCCAATGAAATGGAGGTCAATGTCAATACGGCCCAGCGGGTTTATCAAGAGCTGGAACGGGAAGGAGTTCTTTATACCCAGCGGGGCATAGGCTCTTTTGTGACAGAAAATTTAGAAGTAATTGCCGGGTTAAAAGAGGAGATGGCCAGGGAATTACTTAAAAATTTTGTCCAGGGCATGCGAGAGCTAGGGTATGGCACGGAAAAAATCTTGCTGGCTTTGCAAGAGTATATGGAGGGGGAACAAAATGGAACTGTTAAAGGCTAAGGGACTTACGAAAAAATATATGACCAAAACGGTTTTAAATAACCTGGAATTGACATTAGAGGAAGGGAAGATCTACGGTTTGCTGGGGCCTAACGGCAGTGGTAAAACAACTTTGCTCAAAACCATCGCCGGTTTAACCCGGGCTTCAGGAGGAGAGTTAAAGGTAAACGGGCAGAATATCGGAGCCTTAAGCAAACAGGAAGTTTCTTACCTGCCGACTATTAGTCATCTACCTAAGTGGATGAATGTTAAAAACTGCTTAAACTACTATCAAGACTTTTTTAAGGATTTTAACTTAGAACTGGCAACAGAGAGAGTAGAGGAAATGGGCCTAAAATATAATCAAAAGGTTAGCTCCCTTTCAACGGGCATGTTGGGCCGGTTAAAAATCGCTTTGGCCATGTCCAGGCAGGCTAAACTGTACCTGTTGGATGAACCTTTAAATGGGCTGGACCCTATCTCTAGGGAAAAAGTCTTAGAGATGATCTTAAAATCAGCCGGGGAAGACAGTTCGATCATCATAGCAACTCACCTAATCAGGGAAATAGAAAGCATCTTGGATGAAGTGATCTTCCTAAAGAACGGCCAAATTGCCCTGGAAGGAAATGTTGATGACTTGCGCCTGGTCAAGAAGTTGTCTCTGGAAGAGCTTTACAAGGAGGTTTACGGCGATGCTTAATCTTATTAAATATGAATGGCTGAGAAGATGGAAATTTTTCTTGGCCGGGATTATAGCTTTTCTGGCAGCAAATGTCGATATAATAAGCCGTCTTGTCAAACAAGAAAATCCGACTGCATTAACTGCTGTCCTTTGCGGTATCCTTTTTGCTCTAGGGATGGCTCTGGTCTTTGATCAGATTGGCCGAATTTATCGTCCCTTATTTACTGACGAAGGATTCCTGGAATTGACCTTACCGTTAAATGGGTATCAGTATTTAGGTGCTAAAACTTTAGCTGTAGCAATAGAATTTGGAGCGGTAGCACTCTTTGTAGTCCTTGTTGCCTATTTAGACTTGGTATATATTAACTGGGTACTACCTGATTGGCAACTAGCTCCCATAACCTGGGCAGAAGTGCTGGACTTTTTACAGGCCATAGGGCTCACGTTAGGGGTTTATCTCATCTTTATATTGATGATTTACTTATCTCTAACCCTAGCTAAAAGCTTGTTTGCTTCTCTAAAACATGGGAAACTAATAACTTTTGTTGCCTTCTTGCTTGTTTTTAAAGCGTTAGACTATTTTATAGATTGTTGGAATATTGTCCGCGGCTATGGCAATTTCGGGCTAAGCTTAACCATTGCTGCTCAGGATTGGTTTCTTATAGCTGTGGTCATTGGCATCTTGTTTGCCGGCACCGGCTATCTATTGGATAGAAAGATTAACTTGTAGGGTTAAGCACCCCACAGCTCGCAGGTTAGCTGGGGGTGTTTTAATTTACTCCTAGATTTACTGAATTTTTACAAAATATTGATATGTCTTATAATAAAAAATAAAATTTAAATGAGAGGAGGTAATACATATGTCCCAAATCTATATTAAAAATGCCTATATCTTGACCATTAACGAAAAGAAGGAGGTTTACTCCCAAGGCGACATCCTTATTGAAGATGATAAACTCAAAGCTGTAGGAAAGGTAAACCCTGAGGATGTTCTACCTGATGCTCAAGTAGTTGAGGCTAAAGGGAAGATTATCATGCCCGGCCTAATCAATACTCATGTTCATACTTCCCAACAATTGGAACGAGGTTTAGGGGATGACGTTGATTTACTCACCTGGCTCCATAAGCGAACCTGGCCTTATGAAAGCAGCCTAACTCCTGAGGATTCTTATGTTTCAACGCTCCTTTGCATGTTGGAGCAGATCCGTTCCGGGGTAACTGCGTTTACCGAAGCCGGAGGACAGTTTGTAGGAAGCATGGCCCGGGCGGTGGCCCAGGCGGGAATCCGGGGTATCCTGTCCAAATCATCCATGGACTGTGGAGAAGGTTTGCCTAAGGCTTGGCAGAGAACAACTGACCAAGAATTAGATGTCCAGGTTGATAATCTTAAAAGATATCATAATACAGCCAATGGGAGAATCCGGGTTTGGTTTGCTTTGCGTACCTTATTTAACAATTCGGATGAGCTGGTAGTACGAACTAAAGAATTGACGGATAAATATGGTGTCGGCTATACCATGCATGTGGCTGAAGCTAAGTCGGAAGTTGATTATGTGAAAGCTACCAAAGGGGTTTCAACTGTGACTCATCTTAAAAATCTAGGTGTTTTAGATAAGAACCTCCTGGCGGTGCATACAGTCTGGTTGACTAATGAAGAAGTTGACCTCTTTAAAGAGTATGATGTTAAAGTATCCCATAACCCTGCTTCTGCTATGCGGGTACTAGGTTTTGCTAAAATACCGCGCATGTTGGAAAAAGGGATCTGTGTTTCCATTGGGACTGACGGCGCCGCTTCCAGTAACCGGATGACCATGATCGATGAAATGTGGCTTACTTCCTTAATCCATAAAGGTTGGCGCCTTGATCCTACTGTGGTTAAAGCTGAAGAGATTTTAACCATGGCTACCATCAACGGGGCGAAAGCCATGCTGTGGGATGACGAGATCGGCTCCCTCGAGCCGGGGAAGAAAGCTGACCTGATCATTATCGATCCCAACGATGCCATGATGTTGCCTATGCATGATCCCATCGCCAATCTGGTGACTGCTATGCGCAATACTAATGTAGAATCTGTCATTTGTGACGGCAAGTGGATTATGAAGGACCGGGTAATCCTGACCTTGGATGAAAAGGCTATTTTAGAGGAGGCAAAAGCGCGGGCTGATGTGATCAGGGAAAAGGCGGGCATTGTATTACGGGATCGCTTCAAGATTATCAATTAGTTTAAAAGGGTGCTGGAGAGCACCCTTTAGTTTTGTGCTGGGGAAGTCACCGTGAGCAGAGCGCGACGGCCGGGGATGCAAGCTTCGCTCTACAGAACATTCGCCCGTTTATAAATCTTAACCAGATAATGTTTTGCCGATAAAGTTAATTCACTTTGGCCAATTGAAAACTACAAGCCGTTAGTAACTTAAACTCAAGATCGGGTCGATTACTTTCTGCTGGGCAACGTCAATGAAGCCATGGTCGGTTATGGCATACTCCGGAATGGCAGCCAGACTGATAAAGGACAGGAACATGAAGGGCAGGCCAATGGTGCTCCCTAGTTCCTGGACTTTCTGATTCAGCTGCTTTTTCTCCTTAGCCAAAGTCCAGGCGTCTAAGTCGCTTAAAAGTCCTACTACCGGCAATTGTACTTCATATACTATCTGACCGTCTTTGACCACAATTTGTCCGCCGCCGGTTTCCGCTAAGCGGTTTACAGCTACTGCCATATCTTCATGGTTGGTACCCAAGACGATAATATTGTGGTTATCATGGCCTACGGTAGAAGCAATGGCTCCTGCTTTCAGGTTGAAGCCGGCCATGAAGGCCTTGCCGATGTTCCCGTTTTTCCCGTGTCTTTCAACCTGAGCAATGTAGAGGACGTCTTTGGTAAGATCCGCCTGGACAATTCCGTCTTTAACTTCCAGTTCACACTCTTCGCCGGAAGTAATAGGTATCCAATCCAGGGTACGCATGACTTTAACCTTTGCCCTTTTTGCTTGGGGATCTACCTTGATGGCTAAATCATCAGCGCTTATTTTCTTAGTCAGTTTGACAGTATTGAGAAGAATAGGATTATGTTCGGCAACAGGGAAACGCTCCAGCAGCTTTTGGTTTTCAACGATCAGCTTACCGTCGGCAATAACCGTTAAAACTTGGAAATCCTCAGGACCGGTAGTAATTAGAATGTCAGCGGCTCTTCCGGGGGTTAAGGAACCGATCTGTTTATCCAGGTCGTAGGCCCTGGCAGCATTTATGGTAACCAACTGGACGGCAGTCGGAAAGTCAATCCCGTTAGCTAAAGCTGTACGGAGACTTTCATCCAGGTGCCCTTTTTCTACCAGATCCCCGATGTACAAATCGTCAGTTATAATACTGCACATGGTTGGGTCCACCCGGTGTTCCGTAATGACCTTGAGACATTCAACCAGGTTACGGGCAACCGAACCTTCTCTCATCATTAAATGAAAACCAAGTCGAACCTTTTCTAAAGCTTCTTTTGCGCTTAAAGATTCATGGTCGGTAGTAACGCCGGCTGCCATACAGCTTTGCAAAGCAGGTCCTTCGATGTCGGGTAAATGGCCTTGTAAAGATTTTCCCAAGCTTTTAGCAATTTCAATGGACTTCATCAATTCGGGGTGCTTTTGCAGCAGGTAGGGTCCGACAATTTCCGACAGCCCTACGGCATCAGGACGCTTAAAGGCTTGTTCAATCACGCTGCTGTCAAAAGTACCTCCACTTGTTTCCAAACCCGGCGCAAAAGGTACGTGGGAAGGGACTACAAAAAAGAGCTTCAAAGGAGTAGCTTTAGCTTCCTCTAAAACAGCTTCGATGGCCGGCAGGCCACCTACGACACCTACTTCGTGCAGGTCGGTCATAATGCTGGTTGTCCCATGACTAAGCACTGCTTCGGCAAATTGTCTGATGCTTAAATTGGTGCTTTCCGGGTGAATATGACCGTCGATGAAACCAGGTAAGATATACTTACCTTCGGCGTCAATGACTTTAGTACCAGAGCCGATGCAGTAATCTACCTCCCCTACGGCTGCTATTTTATTCCCTGCTATCGCTACACCGCCGAGGTAGATCTCCCTGGTATACACATTAACAATTTGACCGTTTTTAATAACTAAGTCAGCTTCTTTTTTACCTAAGGCAACATCCATTAAATCAACACCCATTAGCAATCCTCCTTCCCGGATCTTATAGTTTTTGGTGGCAAACCAACCAACTGGTCACTCTCACCCCCAAACCTATTGCCATCCATATTTTTAAATATTAAGTATATCTTAATTATATAGATAATTCAGATATTATAGCAAGGACTAATCATGGGCATTTAATTTCTCAGTTCTTACTTAGTCCCTTTCTGGCTATAATTAACAGCAAAATATTTAGAATTAAGCCAGATCAACCTGCTAAATAAGGCAAGAGCCGCACCTGCCACACCGGTAATCAACCCAACCCAGTAACCGAATGGACCTAGAAGGGTATAATTGGCTAAAAAGAAACCAAGGGGAAGTCCTACCAGCCAATGGGCTGTAAAGGCAATGACTGAGGGAATCATAACATCTTTGTAGCCGCGTAAAATACCCTGGGAAGGGGTAGCAAGAGCGTCGGAAAATTGAAAAAAGACGGCGTAGATTAAGAACTGCTGGATAAGGGTAATGACTGCCGGATCCTTCGAGTAAACTAAAGCTACTTGTTCTTTCAGGAGAAATATGCTTAGTCCGCAAAACACAGCAAAGGAGATGGAAATACTCAAGCCGATTTGCTGATATTTCCTGGCATCGGAGAACCTCTGTGCTCCTACCTCAAAACCAACTAAGATGGTTAAGGTCATGGAGATGCTTAAGGGGGCCATAAAGAAGAAGGCTTCAAAATTCATGGCCGCTTGGTGGGCTGCAATGGTAGCCGTGTTAAAAATACTCATTAGGAGCGTAACGACGGAAAAAACTGCTGTTTCTGCAAAAGTAGCAAGACCCATCGGCAGTCCAAGCTTGATAATCTCCCTTTGTTTGGCATGTGAAATTGGAAAGAAAGCGGAAAAGATCTTATACTTCTTAAAGGGCTCAAGCTTAATAGTTACAGTCATAGCAATCAGCAAAATAAGCCAGTAAGTCAAGGAAGTTGCAACTCCGGCACCTACGCCACCCAGCTTGGGAAGACCGAATTTACCAAAGATAAAAGCATATTTTAAAACAACGTTTAAGGGTAGGGTCAAAAAAGTGATGAGCATGGTCATCTTCGTCTGACCTAAGGCATCTATAAAGGCGCGAAGGACTGTATAGGCAAAACAAGGCACAATGCCTAAGCCTAAGGCAGCAAGATAACGAAAAGCAATTAGTTCAACGGCAGCTTCCAAATTCAGCCTGGCTAAGACAGATTTTATGATAAAAACACCGAGTCCTATGACCAGTAAGGAAATAAACAAGGATAAATAAAGGGCCTGGATGATTACGCCGGCAATCTTATCTTCTTCCCTAGCCCCTAAAAGCTGGGCGACCATAGGCGTGACTGCCAGGAGCACTGCATTAAGCCCGGTCTGGACGGGAAGCCAAAGATTAACTCCGATAGCTACTCCGGCTAAATCCTTCGTCCCTGCCTGGCCGGACATGGTTGAATCGAAAAAGGACATGGCTTGAAGCAAAGTCTGGGTAACAAGGATAGGAAGTAAAATCCGAATAAATTGCTTTAATTTCTGCTGCAATGTAAAAGTTTGTTCCATTCGTTCTCACCTGCTGGATATCTTTCAACTCTCCTGTTCTGTCATTTTAGACCCGCTTTCTCCTTGAGACTCAAAATAGACACTCTGACTTGGCAAGGCAAGGCTGACCCCTGTCTGATCCAGAATATCCAAAATCTTAAAATTAACGTCTTCTCGCACCGCCAAGTATTCATTCCACTTGGTTGTCTTGGTGAAAAAGCTAACTAAAAGGTTATAGCCGTTCTCGGCAAAAAGATCAAAGTTAACGACGACGGTATCCTGGGCCACTCCAGGGTGGTTTTGAAGCATAGTCCTGATTTCCGTCAAGCAGCGGCGGAGACTTTCTTTAGGAGCAGAAAAGACTATTGGTAAATTAAAGTTAACTTTTCTTTTACCCATTCGGCTCCAGTTGGTAATCGCTTCATTAGCTAAAGTGGAATTAGGCACGGTTACCAAAGCATCGGAAAAAGACCTGATCCTGGTGCTGCGAAAATTAATATCTTCAACGGTTCCTTCTAAAGTGGGGGTTTGAATCCAGTCACCGATGGAAAATGGTTTATCCATAATTATGACCAAGCCGCCAAATAAATTGGCTAAAGTGCTCTGGGCGGCAAGGGCAATAGCCAGGCCGCCTATACCTAAACCGGCAATAAAGCCGTTAATATCGTAATCCCACTCACTGGCGATTACGGCAATTCCCAGCATGACGATGATCACCCGGCAGGTTTTGCTTAAGAAGGGAATCAGGATTTTATCCAAATGAATGTTTAGTTTGTCCCGCATTGAACCGCAGAAAAGCTCATTGCCCGCCAGCTTATAAAAGCCCATAGTGATTAAGGCAATGATGACAGAACGGAATAATTTGAGGACAAGCTGGTCCTGTTCCCTGGTTAAGGGAAGGACTGTTAAAGCCAGATAAAAACCTAAAAAGGCAAAGAACAGTTGCAGGGGAACCTCAAAGGCTTTGACCAGATGGTCATCAAGACTGGTTGGGGTTTTTTGGGCTATTTTAAGTAACAGTTTAATTATCCTGCTTGCTATGGTCCTACGTAAAAAAAGAAAAATTAAAAAGATTAGAAGAGCAATGGCTAAAGATCTTAAGGTCGGAATCGCTAACAGTGAGCTAAGGTGTGCCAAGATCTACTACCTCCTTACCAACAGCTAAGGTCTTAAGGACATTATAGCAAAAATCTGCCGGAAGAACTGATAAAACTATATTTCACAAAATCGGGCTAATTTTAAGGAAATTTTAATAATAATTGCTATAATAGGGTTAAGTTTACAATTCCGACGGAAAAGAGCTGGTTAATCAAATAGGCTGCTGGCTTTAGGTTTTAGAAGAGTTGTTAATAATATACCTTTATCTAGGTTATTAACCGGTATCTATTTGGTCGTCAAATTTTTAGAGGCTACTTTTAATGCTTCTGCGCCAAGACCGAACTTGCCAAGAGAGGAGCTTGTCCAGATGGAGAATAGTTTACAGGAACTAGAGTTATTGTGCGTAATCGTCAATTTTGGAGTGGGGAGCAGGGTAGTCAAGATCGCCAAGAAGAGCGGCATAACAGGCGGGACGATATTTTTAGGACGGGGTACCGTCAACAGCCGGATTTTAAAATGGCTGGATTTAGATGATATGCGCAAAGAAATAGTGTTAATGGTGGGTGAGAAAGCGGAAATCTACAGCGCTTTTAAGACAATAGCCGGAGAACTGGCTTTACACAAACCCCATCACGGGATAGCATTTACAATTCCGGTAAAGGACCTGATCGGAAGTTGCCGGTATAAAAAGGTGAAGGAAGGTAGAGGTGGAGAAGACCCGATGTATGACGCGATAATCACGATAGTGGATAGAGGAAAAGGAGAAGATGTGGTAGAGGCGGCGACTAAAGCCGGCTCTAAGGGAGCGACCATCATGCACGGCAGGGGATCGGGTATACATGAGACGAGCAAACTCTTTGCCATGGAAATAGAACCGGAGAAAGAGATAGTGCTGATCTTGTCGGAAGAAAAATTGACGGAAGCCATAACTGATTCTATTAGGGAGGAGTTAAAGATCGAGGAACCGGGTAGAGGGATCATGTTTGTGGTAAAAGTCAGCAAGACTTACGGGTTAATCAGGTAAGGGGCAATCTTCGCTTTTTTGCTTTTGTGCGAGGGGTAAAAAGAAATATTATTAAAGAAATAAGGATTATGCAGAAGAAAAATTAAATTTTAGCTGCGAATATCAGCTATAATTTGCTATAATTGTTTAAAATAAAAAATTTACATAATTCTAGGAAGAAAAGAGGTGGTTCTTTGAGTGTATTTCTGGAGAAATTACACGAGGTTTTATTATCTGTAGTTCCTATTACCATCATTGTCCTCATCTTAAACTTCACTCTCACTCCTTTAGAGACGCCGGTTTTAATCAGATTTTTATTAGGAGCAGTCCTGATCATTATTGGTTTAGCCATCTTTTTATTTGGTGTTGATATCGGAATTACCCCAATCGGAACTCTCATGGGTTCTTCTCTAACCAAAACAAATAAATACTGGATAGTCGGTCTGGTCGGCTTATTTCTCGGCTTTATCATCAATATTGCCGAGCCGGATATTCATATTTTAGCCGGTCAGGTAGACTCAGTTACCGGTGGCAGCATTCCTAAGTTCAGTATTCTGCTGGTCGTATCCATTGGTATAGCTGTGATGTTTGCCTTAGGCCTTCTACGCATAGTTTATAATTTTCCCTTATACAGATTCTTATCTCTGTCTTATCTACTTATTTTTGGCTTAGCTTTTTTTACGTCCCCGGAATTTTTAGCTATAGCCTTTGATGCTTCAGGGGCTACTACCGGAGCCTTGACTGTTCCTTTTATGTTGGCCATCGCTCTGGGTGTTTCTAATTTAAAAAAGGATAGTAAAGCTTCCGAAAAAGACAGCTTCGGCCTGGTAGGTATAGCTTCAGCTGGGGCGATTATTTCGGTGATGTTGATGAGTATATCGTCAAGGCCGGACAAATTAACCGGCAGTATGGAATATAAACTGCCTCAGGAAAGCTCGATTTTCAGACCCTTTATAGAAAAACTACCTACTGTTGTAGGAGAAATTGTCCTAGCTCTTCTGCCCATTGCTCTCCTATTTCTGCTTTTTAACTTTGTTTCTTTTAAACTGTCAAAAAGGGCTTTTCGTAAAATCCTCAAAGGTTTGCTCTATACCTTTATCGGTTTAGTACTATTCCTGCTCGGTGTTAATGCGGGTTTTATGGACGTTGGGGGAATAGTAGGTTATAAATTGGCTCTGCTAGAGAATAAAGCTTTCCTTATTCTCATAGGATTTAGCTTAGGTTTGGTGACTATCTTAGCTGAGCCGGCAGTTTATGTCTTAACTCACCAAATCGAGGACGTAACCGGCGGCTATGTACCAAGAAAACTGGTCTTATTGGCTCTTTCTATCGGAGTTGGTTTTTCCGTTGCTTTATCCATGCTGAGAATTATTATCCCCGAAATTAAGTTATGGCACTACCTTCTGCCCGGCTATATAATAGCTATAAGCATGATGTATGTTGTGCCTAAACTGTTTATCGGTATGGCTTTTGATTCGGGCGGAGTTGCTTCCGGGCCTATGACGGCTACTTTTGTCCTGGCTTTTGCTCAAGGTGCGGCTCAGGCAATTGAAGGCGCTCATGTGATGATCGACGGTTTTGGGGTGATAGCTATGGTTGCCATGACTCCTTTAATTGCTTTGCAAGCCTTAGGTTTAATTTTTAAAGTGAAAGCCCGCAAAGAAGGGGTGGACGCCAATGGTCAATAATGTCGGAGAACTTGAACTAGAGTTATTGTGCGTAATCGTCAATTTTGGAGTGGGGAGCAAAGTAGTCAAGATCGCCAAGAAGAGCGGCATAACAGGCGGGACGATATTTTTAGGACGGGGTACCGTCAACAGCCGGATTTTAAAATGGCTGGATTTAGATGATATGCGCAAAGAAATAGTGTTAATGGTGGGTGAGAAAGCGGAAATCTACAGCGCTTTTAAGACAATAGCCGGAGAACTGGCTTTACACAAACCCCATCACGGGATAGCATTTACAATTCCGGTAAAGGACCTGATCGGAAGTTGCCGGTATAAAAAGGTGAAGGAAGGTAGAGGTGGAGAAGACCCGATGTATGACGCGATAATCACGATAGTGGATAGAGGAAAAGGAGAAGATGTGGTAGAGGCGGCGACTAAAGCCGGCTCTAAGGGAGCGACCATCATGCACGGCAGGGGATCGGGTATACATGAGACGAGCAAACTCTTTGCCATGGAAATAGAACCGGAGAAAGAGATAGTGCTGATCTTGTCGGAAGAAAAATTGACGGAAGCCATAACTGATTCTATTAGGGAGGAGTTAAAGATCGAGGAACCGGGTAGAGGGATCATGTTTGTGGTAAAAGTCAGCAAGACTTACGGGTTAATCAGGTAAGGGACGATCTTCGCCCTTTTTTCATACGGTTAATCAATTGGCTGAGGAAATGCTGTCCCGGAAGAGCAAAGTCAAGCCCGAAGAAGAGTGTAAACAGGTGGAAGAAGCTGAAAAGCAAAATATTAAACAAAAATATATTCAACTGTTAGAAGAACTGGAAGCAAAGAAAAGTAGAAAAGCTGCAGGCTAAGCTTGCAGCTTTTTAATAGTTAGATCAGTTTATAAACCTGAAAGTATCATCCATTTGCTTTTAACTTTTCTACTTCTTCTTCAGTCAATTCCCTGTATTGTCCAGGTCCTAAACTGGGGTCAAGAGTCAAAGGACCCATGGCAATTCGCTTCAAATAAGTAACTTGTTTATCCAGGGCTAAGAACATCCGCTTAACCTGGTGGAACTTGCCTTCATAAATAGTCAATTCAATTTCAGAGCAAGGACCGGCTGTGAGAATTTTAAGTATAGCCGGCCTGGTTTGATATCCGTCATCTAAAACGATGCCCTGCTTAAACTCTCGAACATCTTCCTCATCTACCCAACCCTTAATCCTGGCATAATATGTTTTAGGCACATGCTTTTTAGGCGCAAGTAAATTATGGGCTAACTGGCCGTCGTTTGTCAAAAGCAGGAGCCCTTCCGTGTCTTTATCTAATCGTCCTACCGGGAATGGTTTAAAGACTCTAAAGCTTTCAGGAAGCAAATCGAGGACGGTAGGCGAGTTATAATCTTCAGTGGCTGAAAGAACGCCTTGAGGCTTGTTTAACATGATGTAAACGAATTCCTTGTAGGTGACAGCCTCTTCCCCGACTTTAATCTTATCTATAGTAGGGTCAATAATCTGTCCCCCGTCTTTAACGGGTAGCTCATTAACAGTGACCTGTCCGGCTTTGATAAGCTGTTTGATTTCCTTGCGAGTGCCGAAGCCTAAATGGGCTAACACTTTATCAAGGCGTTGCCTGTTTTGCTTTGCCATTTTACTTTCCTCTCTTAAAGAACAAATGAAAAAGTATGGTTTTTCCAATTATATAACATAGACAAGAAAAGATCCAGCAAGGTCTATACCGTTAAGTTTTTGTTGGCTATACTTAAACTATACGGATTGCTCTTACTAATTTTTGGGGGTGGTTAAGCTGCGCTGTGTTGAATTTAGGGCTGGTGAGATACGATGGGCAGAACGACCGATGCCGGAGTTAAAGCCTGGAGAGGCTCTGGTCAAGCCGCTTTTAGCCGGTATTTGCAATACGGACATAGAACTATTGCGAGGCTATTATAATTTCTCAGGTGTGGCAGGTCATGAGTTTGTCGGTCTGGTTGTTCAAGCGCCGGGCAACGAAGCCTGGGAAGGGCAGAGGGTTACAGCTGAAATTAACATCGGTTGTGGCAATTGTGCCTGGTGCCTTACGAAAGACGCCCGTCATTGTGCCACGCGTAAAGCCATCGGGATTAAGGGCTGGGACGGTGCATTTGCTGAATACCTAAAAGTTCCGGTAAGTCTGTTGCATAAAGTTGATGATGCTCTTTCCTCAGAAGAAGCAGTCTTTGCCGAGCCACTTGCTGCCGCTCTGGAAATCAGCCAACAAATACATATTAAAAACAGCGACCGGGTGGTAGTATTAGGCGATGGCAAAATGGGACTTTTAATCAGCCTGGCTTTAAGGATTTTTAACGGCGACCTATTGCTGGTAGGAAAACACCAGGCGAAACTTACTATTGCTGCCGAGCAAGGGGTCAAAACCTTCCAGCTCAAGTCTCCTTATGAAGTAAAACAAGTCCTGGGTAATTACGGCCAGTTTGATCTGGTCATTGAAGCCACAGGAAATCCTCAGGGAATTAACGATGCTTTAGATTTAGTCAGGCCGGAAGGGATCATTGTGGCTAAGACTACCTCCCATGAAACATCTGAGCTGAATTTAGCCAAACTGGTTGTGAATGAGATAACCTTGATGGGCTCCCGCTGCGGCGATCTGGGCTTAGCTCTGCACTTCCTTAAAGAAAAACGCTTAAATGTGCTGCCGCTTATTGAAGATGTCTATCCTTTCGACAGGTTTGAAGAGGCTATGGCCAGGGCTTGCCAGAAGGGAAGCAAGAAAGTGCTGGTGAAGTGGGAAAAGTAGTTAGCGTTATGAGTTATGAGTTTTGAGGGAGAGCTAAAAGATAAGAGAAAGTGTTTAATTTTGAATTTTAAATTTTGAATTATGAATTATATTATTAACAATGAAATTACTGAGTTTTAAATAGCTTTGGTTTTGAATTATGAAAGTTTAGGATACTTCACTTTAAACTTTTGACTCAGAATTCGAGCCAATTCAAAATTTTTAATTCAAAATTCAAAATTATAAGGGTCAACGGCTGGCGACTGGTGACTAGGGACTTAAATAAAAAAGGCTGCAATATATGCAGCCCTTATTTATTAGTTAGGTGTGCCGATATCGATGGAACCGTCGGCAACTCCTTTAATTATTTCTTCTACTTTAGCCTTTTGTTCAGCAGTCATAACATTGTCGTTGGGGTGGAAAATTAAAGCTCCGTCTTTAAATCCGCCGTTATAGAATTTAGCTTCAAATTTTCCGTCAAGAATATCCTGAATGATCACGCTGATAGCTTTGGCATAGCTGAATTCGATGGAGCCAACGACATTATCCGGTGCAATGTCGTTCTGGTTAGCAATAATACCGACTACTTTTTTGCCGCTTTCAGCACAGGCTTCAATGGCTCCTAGGCTGGCATGGTCGGCATTGCCGACTCCTACATCAGCGCCTTTTTCGACATAGCTTTTCATCAATTCTTTAGCTTTAGCAGCATCGGTAAAGTCACCGGTATAAGCTTCAAAAGCCTCTACATTAGGGTTAGTATATTTGGCACCTTTCACAAAACCATTGCCGGCCCAGGTAATGGAGGGAATATCCATCCCGCCTACGTAAGCTACTTTGTTAGCTTCAGTAACGATACCGGCAATGGCTCCAACCACCCAACCCCCTTCGTAGTTATTGGTTTGTACACTGGCCAGATTTGGTGCTTGGCTGATGTCGGTACTGGTTATGATAAATTTTACATCAGGAAATTCAGGGGCCACTTTCATGGCCGTGTCACCGAATTCAAAACCATGACCGATGATTACGTCGTAACCGGAAGTGGCATAAGCCCGGAATCTTTCTTCAAAGTCTGAGGTAGGGACATTTTCTACATAACTGATTTCTGCTCCGAAATCTCTTTCAATTGCCAGTAGAGCATCATAGGCTATAGCGTTCCAACCTGCATCGTTAATGGAGCCTGGAATGACGGCGGCGACTCTTAGTTTCTTTTCAGTAGTTGTTTGCTCAGTTTGTTCTTTCGTTTCACCTTGTGGTGCGTTGTCAGTTGTCTTGTTTTCGCTGCCGCAACCTAAGGTGAACAGAAAGATAAATAACACCAACACTGCCAGAATACTCTTCGCACTTCTTTTTAACATGTCAGACCTCCTTGTGTTTATATCTTTATAAAATTACGATGAGAGGAAAAATTCTACATTTTCCATGAAATCCCTTTCATAAACAAGTAAAAAAAATGTATATGATTTATTCCTCTTTAATGCCACCCTGTTACCGGTTGTTTCCATGTTTTTAGTAACTTAATCGAAAACAGCATAGCTACCATCTAAAAGGGGAAGGATTCCAAGCAAAAGCTTCCCAAAAAGTGGTATTTATGCCCTTTGGGAGTCCTCACTAAAAGTTTTATAAAGAAATTGTGCCAAGTGGTACAAATGGCAGGAATAAAAAAAGATTTTACCGAATTTGACCAGAAATTAATCGTCCAAAGCCTCAATTTTTGTCCCGGCATACCCTGCTTTAAGCTTTGTAATATATCAAAGGTAAGGGTCGCAAGGAGGTCTGACCATGCTTTATAATAAATTTCTTTCTCAACTGAAAGTCCTGGCCTATACGCTGGGGGGTCTGCTGGTCATCATTGTACTTGCCATAGTCTACAATTTTTATATGGGTGCGGAAATAGATAATCATTATCTTTTCCTCAACCAGCTATCAAGCGTTAACGCTTCCCATTCCGAATATGCTCTTAATTATGTAGTTACCGCCCGACCGGGAGTGGTGCCTCCGGCCGTTAACCAGTGTGATTTAGGCAGGTTTTTGTTAGAGTATAAGCCCACCAGCGAAGAGCTGGTCTACTTTAACAAGGTGAAGGCTGCCCATGATGAATTTCACTCTGCCTTAAGTAACGCCGGCTCGAAAGAAGCGGTTTATTCTGCTTCTCAGGAGTTAAGCTACAACTTAAATGAATATATTAAGTTTCAAGAGCTTAAAATGCAGCAGCTGGAAAACACGAAGATATCCCGCTTACTGATCATTCTTTTTGCCTCTCTGCTCCTTTGGCTTTTCTTTTGCCTCTTTTTCGCCAGGTTCGTCATGTTTGTTCGCCAGAACGTGGTGGGCCCCTTGGGGAAAGCTCTTAAGGTGCTGAAAAACAGCAATATTAAGATCAGCGAAGATGATGAACCTAAAGCAATCCTCAGGGCCGTGGAAAAGGTCACCAAAATCATTGCTATTGATAAGATGCGTCGGGATATCTATCCTTTCTGGAATTCGACTTTTGACAAAGATGAAATTTTAAACGGGTCTCTCCGTTATTTGGGTGACGCGGAGCAAATAGTCAGCGGCGCTTTTTACGAATACGACAGTTTTTCCGATATTTTGACCCTTAAAGCCAGTTATGCTTTTCCTGAAGAGGGTAAACGGGTAGTCCAGTACGGTGACGGCCCCATCGGCGAAGCTGTAGCCAGAAATAAAATAATTACAATCAGGAACCCTGAAATTACCATCAATTCAGGTATCGGGCCGATCAGACCTTACATGGTTGGCTATTACCCTGTCTGTACCCAAAAAATGTACGGTGTTTTGGTTTTTGCTTTTCCCGAAAACACCAGCGAAGAATTACAGGATGCCATTAAGATCTTTGCCAACCAACTGGCCTTTGTTTTGGACAGGGTTAGACAGTTGAATGATTTGAAGAAGATGGCCGCTGAGCTACGGAAAAGCAGGGACCAGCTTAACATGGAGTTAAAACATAAGAACTCCATTTTGCAGAACTCGGCTGACGGGATCATGATTTTAAGTCCTGACGGTAAGATTACCTCTTTTAGCAAAGGAGCCGAGCAAATTACAGGCTATAAGGCTGAAGAAGTTATAGGAAAATGTTGCTGTAATGTGATCAAGCACCATACTCAGGATTATGACAAGATGTGCGACTCAGACCTGTGCGGTCTCTGCCAGTTGATAAACACCAAAACGCCCATAGTAGGGAGAAAACTGTTTTTAGTCAATAAAAAAGGTGAATACGTTTCTATCTTACTTACTGCTACTCCCATTTTTAACGAACGGGGTGAAGTCATTGAAATACTGCAGATCTTTAAAGATCTGACAGAAATCAATAACAGTTTGACTAAGCTGGAGCAAGCCAGCCGGAGCAAAACCGAATTTTTAGCTACCATGTCCCATGAACTTCGGACACCGCTGAATGCTGTTTTAGGCTTTGCCGAACTGTTAGAGTCCGAGTCTTTTGGCCAGCTTAACGACAAGCAGAAGCGCTTTGTCCAAAACATTTTAACTGCCGGTAAGCATTTGCTCTCCCTGATCAATGACATTCTGGACATAACCAGGGTAGAATCAGGCAAGATGGAATGGGAAAATGAATTGATCGATTTACCCGGCCTCTTTACCTCCAGTGTTAACTTGCTAAGGGAAAAGGCCACTCAAAATGGAATTAAGATTCAGCTCAATATGGAACCGGGCCTTGACCGCTTTGTAGGTGATGAGAGAAAGCTCAAGCAAATTCTTTATAATCTCCTTTCCAACGCTGTCAAGTTTACTCCTCAGGGCGGAAAAATCGGAGTGGAAGTCAGCAAAGCCGGTAAGGTTTTGCAGGTAGAGGTTTGGGATACAGGTATCGGCATACCTAAAGATAAGTGGCAAGCGGTCTTTGAACCTTTTTATCAGGTAAACAGCTATTTAACCCGCAAGCATCAAGGGTCCGGTTTAGGTTTAGCATTAGTCAAGAACATGTTGAGCCTGGCCGGAGGGAAGATCTGGTTAGAGGAACAGCCTGGAAAGAGTACGGTCTTTAAATTTACCGTGCCGGAAGGGCAAGTTGGCGTAACTAAAAAAGAAGAGCCCGAGGAGCCAAAGGTTCAAAAGACAGAACAGAAAGCTTGTGTTCTAATCGAGGACGATAAAAAGACGGCAGAGCTTTTAAAAGCGTATCTTGAGGAACTGGGCCTGGCGGTTTACCATACGGCCAGTGGGCAAGAAGGACTTAACCTGGTCTTGAAGAAGTTCCCCGATCTGGTGGTTTTAGATGTGATTTTGCCTGACATCAGCGGTTGGGATGTTTTGGCCAAAATCAAATCTACTCCGGCCATTTCAACAATTCCTGTGCTGATCGTCTCCATTTTAGACGAAAGGAAAAAAGGTTTGGCTCTTGGAGCTAAAGACTATCTGGTCAAGCCTGTGGATAAAAAGTTTTTAGAATCCTGTGTAGAACGGATTTTACAACAAAAGGGCACTGACTACAAAGCCTTAATCATCGACGATGATTTGTCGGCTTTAGAGTTGATGGAAAACTATCTAAAGAAGTCAGCCAACTCCCAAGTATTTACTTCCATGAGCGCTGAAGAAGGATTGGAAAAGGCGCGAAGCCTCACTCCCGACATTATCTTTTTAGATTTAATGCTGCCGCAAATGGATGGCTTTGATTTTCTGAAGGCCAAAGAAAACGATGAAAAAATTGCAGCTATACCGGTGGTAGTGGTTACTTCTAAATCGTTAACTGCCCAGGAAAGGAGTCTGCTGGAAGAACGGGTGCACTTTGTGGCTAAAAAGAGCGACTTTTCCAAGGAAGATTTTGCAAAAAGAGTTCTTGAACTTTTAGAAAAAAGGTGATGGCCATGAAAAAAGCTTTAATAGTGGAGGATAACCCGCTGAACATGGAATTACTGGAAGATTTGCTTACCCTTCATGGTTTTGTTGTCGATAAAGCAGAAAATGCTGAGGAAGCGGAAGAGCAGTTAAGCCTGTCCAGACCCGACGTGATTTTTCTGGACATCCAACTGCCGGGAGAGGATGGAATAAGTTTAGCTAAGCGGCTTAAAGCCCAATATGGGTCTGACTTACCGGCCCTTGTGGCAGTAACGGCTCATGCCATGCGGGGTGACGCAGAGAAAATTTTGGAAGCGGGCTTCGAGTATTACCTTGCCAAACCCATTGACTTTGCTGAATTTAACCGCCTGATCGAAAGCTTATAACCTAATGCTTCGTGGTCCAGAACAATTTGCCGGAAGGCTGCTCAATGAGCTGAGTTTGAGCAGCCAGTCTATTTTTCTCGGCATCCGGTGATTCCCGAAAAAGTTTACTGGGAATTGCCGGCTTTTCGTGAAGCGGATTCTCATTAAAAATGATATGTTTTTAGTATTAGTTCTATAAGTAAAATGCTTAAATTTCTAAAAGGCTTGGCTCAAGTGCATAGCTTTTGGAGCAATTCTGCTGTTAATTCTTCTTCAGAATAAACGGGCAGGTTAAGTTGGCGGAGCAAAGCTCTGGTTACACCTTGACCTGCTTTTTTTTGTCCCGTAAAGGTACCGTCATAGATTTGATGGACACCGCAAGAAGGACTACGTTCTTTGAGAATGGCCGCTTTAATGGGCCGTTCCTTTAAAATTTGGGCTGCAAGTTGTGCACCCTTCATAAATTCCTTGGTCACATCTTTCCCGCGAATATCAAGAACTTTGGCCCGGCCTGTCCACACGTCCTCACCGCTTCCTCCTACGATTTCCGCAGGTAGCCTGGGTGTGGAAAGCCCTCCAAGAACTTCAGGGCAGATTGGAATAAATTGTTGATGGCCCGCATATTCCAGGAGCAATTTATGGGCGTTATGGCCTCCGTCATAACGAGTGCTTATGCCTAAGAGACAAGCACTGACTAAAATCATTTGTGCCACCGTCCTTTGCAAGAGGAAGAATCAAAGTAGTGATTCACTTTTAGTTTAGCACAAATAAGAAAATAATTTGTAATTGCTCTTAACCCTACTTCGTCTAAATTAGTGAAGCTAATTGATCATTAAATATTTAAGAGGAGGGTTAATATGCCAAAAATTTTTTGGAAAAGGATCGTACCAAGTTTACTCGCCTTAACTATTATTGCTGTTAGCTTAGGAGGAGGGAGATCAGCTTTCGCTGCAGGGCTCACTTTAAGTACTGCTTATCCGGGGATTACAGTTAAACCGGGGGAAACGGTGGAATTTCCTTTAGAGATAGATAACCACGGAACATCGACCAGTATTGAGCTTTCCACCCAAGCTATACCTAAGGGTTGGAAGGGAACCTTCTTAGGTTCGGGCAAGACGGTTCACCAGGTCTTTGTCAAGAGTGGTTCGACAGGAGAGGTAGATTATAAGCTTGAAATACCTCTGAAAGCGGCAGAAGGAACTTATCAGGTTAGATTGCTGGCCAGTGGCGGGGGAACAACTGATACTTTAACCCTTGATTTAAAAGTAAGTCAAGCTGCTCAGGAACAAAGTGAGCTGGTCGCCCAGTATCCAGAACTACAAGGACCGGGCAGTGCGGTTTTTTCTTTCCGAGTCGATTTGACCAATAACAGCGGCCAGGAACAGTCTTACAGCCTGGGAGCCAAAGTACCGGACGGCTGGGAAGTAACCTTTAAGCCTTCCTATGAGGATAAAAGTATTGCCAGTATTAGCCTTGAACCGGGGAAAAGCCAGGGCTTGGATATCCAGGTTAAACCGCCTCAAAATGTAAAAGCCGGTGAATATGACATCCCGGTGGGGGCTGTCTCAGCCGGTGAAACTGTCACCACAAACTTAAAAGTAATTATTACCGGTACCTATGGATTAGAATTGACAACACCTACCGGCCTCTTAAACATGGAAGCTACGGCCGGTCGGGAAGGGACGGTAACCTTGCTGGTTAAAAACACAGGCAGTGCTGATCTTAAAAACGTTAAACTGACTGCCAGTAAACCGTCCAATTGGGATGTTACTTTTTCAACTGACCAAATTGACCTGTTACAGGCCGGAGAAAGTCAGGAAGTAACGGCCACGGTTAAACCTGACGGCAAAGCCATAGCCGGGGATTACATGGTTACCTTTACCGCCAGTACCCAGGAAACCAGCAGTAAAGCGGAATTTCGGGTCCTGGTTAAGACCTCCACTCTCTGGGGCTTTGTTGGGGTGGTTATCATAGCGCTGATGGTCTATGGCCTTTACAATACCTTTAAAGTATACGGGAGAAGGTAAAAATGGAAGACACCAAGGTAATTATTAAGACAGAAAGGCTTACCAAACGTTATGGTAACTTTACGGCTGTTGATGACCTTAACCTGGAGGTTAAAGAAGGAGAGATCTTTGGCCTTTTGGGACCCAACGGGGCCGGCAAAACTACAACCATTCTCATGTTGTTAGGCCTGACTGAGCCGACCTCAGGAAAAGCTTGGGTTGGCGGGTTTGACAGTACGAGAAATCCGATTGAAGTGAAACGGATCGTGAGTTACCTCCCGGATAATGTAGGCTTTTACGAGGATATGACCGGGAGGGAAAACCTGCGCTTTACGGCCAGACTCAACGGAATTGCGGAAGCCGGAATTGAAAATCAGATTGACAGCTTAGCTAAAAAGGTAGGCTTAGGAGAAGCCATTGATAAAAAATGCGGTACTTATTCCCGTGGGATGCGACAGAGACTCGGTATAGCCGATGTCCTGATCAAAGATCCGAAGGTTGTTGTGCTGGACGAACCTACCTTAGGGATTGACCCGAAAGGTATTGAAGAGATATTGGCTATAATCCAGGAACTGGCCCGTAAAGACGGCCGGACAGTGCTCATCTCCTCTCATCTTCTCCACCAGATGGAAAAGATCTGTGACCGAGTTGGGATTTTTGTCAAAGGCAAGCTTTTAGCTTGTGGTCCCATCAACACATTAGGACAACAAGTGGCCGGTGATGAGGGTCAACTGCTGGAAGTCAGAGTTGAACCGGATACACCGGAAGTTAAGGAACTAATGGAAAAACTACCGGGCGTAAAAGAAATAAAATACGACAGGGGCCTGTATACAGTCAGGGTAAAACAGGATATCAGAAGGGAGCTTGTAAAAGCTTTGCTTGATAACAATTATAGCCTGCTGCACCTGAGGATGCGCTCCGGCGATTTGGACGATATATACCGCCGTTATTTTGCCAAGGAAGAGGTGATTGGATGACAAACCAAGGACTTTACGTCTTGTATAGGAAGGAACTGGCTGACCACTTCCGAAGCAAGCGGTTTATCATTATTCTTCTAATTGTGGCTGTAACCTGTTTGGCCAGTGTCTACAGTGCCGGCTTAGGCATTAGAGATGCTGTAGAAGACGAGCAAAACAGCTTTGTCTTTTTAAAACTTTTTACCGCCAGCGGAGGAACTCTTCCTTCTTTCGCCACTTTTATTTCTTTCTTAGGACCGCTGGTTGGTTTGGCTTTAGGCTTTGACGCCATTAACGGGGAGCGAAACAGGGGAACTTTAAGCAGGCTCATGGCCCAGCCCATCCACCGGGATGCTATCATCAACGCCAAATTCCTGGCAGGCTGTACCGTCCTGGCCATCATGTTACTGACCTTAAGCCTGGCTGTTGCCGGTTTTGGTATAATACTGATAGGAATACCGCCTACGCTGGAAGAACTGGCCAGGATTATACTCTATCTTTTGCTGACCCTGGTCTACATGGCACTTTGGCTGGCTATTTCCCAGTTGTTTTCCTTGCTTTTTAGGCAGACTGCTACCTCTGCTTTGGCAGGAATTGCCCTGTGGTTGTTCTTTGTCGTTTTTATGGATTTGATTGCCGGCTTGATTGCCAATGCCCTATTCCCGGTGGGAGAGAACTCTCTTCCTGCGGAAGTTTTAAGAAACTACAAGGTTAAGCAGAACATAGGCAGGCTTTCTCCAACTTTGCTTTATGATGAAGCTGCAGTTACGATTTTAAACCCTGGGGTCAGGACCTTAGGGCTCGTCTTAACCAGCCAGTTGGAAGGAGCAATTGCCGGTGCCTTACCATTAGGTCAAAGCCTGCTCTTGGTTTGGCCTCATGTAACCGGAATCATTGCAGCTACTATGCTCTGTTTTGCCATTGCCTATGTCTATTTTATGAGACAAGAGATCCGTGCCTAAGCTAAGCCCGGATATTAAAGGTGGTCATTATGGGTAAGGTAAAAGTAGCCGAGCCAAATGAAGAATTGTATGCCGAACAGCTTGAATATCTGATGAAAAGGTTTGGAAACAAGGTGTTCAAGCTGGCCTATTACCATCTTAAAGACCGCCAGCAAGCTGAGGACGTTACCCAGGAAGTTTTTTGCCGGGTTTACCAGAATTTAGGCAAATTCCGCAACGAAAGTTCCTACTATACCTGGATTTATCGCATTACTGTCAATCTTTGTAGGGATTATCTCCGCTCCGCCTACTTTAGACGGATCATTCCCTGGAGTGACTTTCGCTACCTGGATAACCTGCAAAAGTCCGAAGAAAGGTTGTTTGAAGTAGCAGAAGGCGGGGAAGTTTTCCGCAAGGTCATGGATTTGCCTTTAAAATACCGGACTGTGCTGGCCCTGTATTATTTTGAGGAGATGACGACCAAGGAAATTGGAGAAGTCTTAAATCTTAAGGAAAACGCTGTTCGCACCAGACTTTCCAGGGCCAGAAATATTTTACGGGAAATACTGGCGAGGGGGGAGGTCGCTGATGGACGACAAAAGACTGGAAGAACTACTGCAAGAAGCTAAAGCCGAATCAGAACGCTTTTTTGAGAGCTGGAGCCCAGAGTCCTGCTGGCAAGAAGTAAGAAAACGAATTAAAAGCAGGCGTCACAGGCAAGGCCTGTTCCCGGTCAACTTAGGTAAAGGAGCTATAGCTCTGGCCTGTTTACTTGGGCTTTTACTCCTCCCCATTAGCTTTACTAAAACTGAGCGGTTTGCGCCTCAAAGAATTACCTTAGATGAAAGGGAACCTGCCCAACTGGTCAATTTTATTCCCGTTTCTCTTCCTGGTCAGTCCAAGAACAACTTACTGGTTGTGTTGTGGGGAAAGAGCCCTGAGGGGCAGTATGAAGTAGTCTATACCAGTCTGTTTAATGACAGCGCTTTTCCCCGCCCGGTTTACACTTTGGATTTTCCGGGTACTCCTTATAAGTTGGCTCTCCTCTCTTCACAAGACGATGGACAGAAATATCTCCATTACAGGTTAATCGGTTATACGGATCAGGCTATTGATACGATATTAGCCGAGGATTATGTCCTGGGTGGTAAGCTGGATGTTGAAGAGGGTAAGATGGTGGAAGAAAGGGAGGACGGTTCAGTTACCCATATTGTTCCCTACCAGGTAGACGAAAAGGGTGACTTGACCCTTTCGGCTGACCGGGTCCAACTTCAGTTAGGAGAAGAATTAATGCTAATTGGCTTGGACCTTTCAAAACAGGTAAATTTCAGTCTTAGAAAAGATATTTTAGAAGAGATTGAGGAGAAACAGGAAAGAGACATTTCTAAGGCCAGATTTATGGCCAACAATGTTGGTGAAGAGCGAGTCCTTTTGATACCTGATTCCAATCCGGCTAAGAGTAAAGCCCTTTATATCAGGGTAGTAAGGTAAAAGAAAAAGTAATTCCTTATTTTTGGGAATTACTTTTTTTAACTAAAAAGTATTTTATTCAAATCTGTTTCAATTTTTTCTTCCCCTTTGGTCATTTTCTTGCTAAACTAGTATAGGTTGAGTAAATGTCAAAAATTGTCGAATTGCGGGGAAGATCTTAAATGAAGTCAGAAAGTAATAGCTTTGACAGTGATAATGCAACTAAAACAGCTAAGGAAGAATTACAGCAGATCTTTGATGCTCTTCCCAATCCGACGTGGGTAATTGGTTTGAATTACGAAGTTCAAATGATTAATAAAGCAATGAGCACTTTTTTACAGATGGATTGGCGGGAGGTTAGAGGGAAAAAATGCTTTGAGCTCTGCGCCAATTATTATTGTAAGACGAGAAAGTGCCCTTTAAAGCAGATTAGGCAAAAAAAGGCTTCCCTGGAACTGGAAGAGAAAAAGACTTTACCGAATGGGAAAAAAATAACTTATCTTATTACGTCAAGTCCTGTTTATAACGCTGAGGGAGAATTGACGGGCATTATTGAAGATTATACTGACTTAACCGAACTAAAAAGAGTGGACGATGAAATCTATAATCTTGCTTACTATGATAAATTTACTAAACTACCTAACAGAGTTTATTTTAGTCAGCGGCTGAGAAAGGAAATTTTAAAAGCTAAGTTGGAAAAGAAAAAAATGGCTGTCATGTTTCTGGACTTAGATGGCTTTAAAGATATTAACGATACCTATGGTCATATAATAGGCGACGAGCTGTTAAAAAAGTTTGCCGGCAGGATAAAAAGCTTTTTAAAGGAAACCGAGCTCTTTGCCCGCTGGGGTGGCGACGAGTTTACAATCTTTCTTCCTGAGGTCAAAAATACTGCGGATATTGTTGAATTGGCAGAGCGCCTGATAAGAAGTACGGACGAACCTTTTTTAATCAGAAACATTGAACTGACGGTAGGTGTCAGCATCGGGATAAGCATTTATCCGGAAGACGGCCCAGACCTAGATATTTTAATTAACAAAGCCGACTTGGCTATGTATTATGTGAAACGTAACGGTAAGAGCAATTTCCATTTCTATGAATCTAAGCGGCATAACGAGAAAGAACGCGATTCACTACCTAATAGCCTTGTCAAGGAAGTGGCTGTTACCGTTTAGCAATAATTTGCTACGGCATGGTCCCGTCCGATGCTCCCATCATATTTCAGCTATTGAGGAAACGATTTTAGTGTCTTACTCACTGGTCACCTTGATCTAAACCCTACCTTTTCCGGTAGGGTTTATTATTAAGACGGAAGCTTTGACCAAATTGCCTGCCGGCTATTTTTTTAAATTCAGACTGTTTTGCGGTATAAGCAAACTTGGTGCATAGCATTTTTGCTAAATGCCTATACTTTTAAAGAAAAAACACCCAAAGGAGAGGCTAAGATGCCAGAAAACAGTTTACTCGAGGCCATTAAAGAAAGTTACTTTACTGGGAAGACAATTAAACTTGAAGAGCTAAAGAAAAACTTCCAACAACTCATGCCGCTGGAAGGCTATGTAGACGCAGAATTAATCAGCGAAGACGGAATTGAAACTATTGTGCTGAAAGACTACTACAATGAAGATAAATGGGATGTGGCTGATTTTCTTTGCAAGTTAAGGCTAAGTTCGGAAGGAACCATCCAGGCTGTTGAACATGATCTTCCGCCTTTCTGCAATGAAAAAAATAAAGGGATAATCCTGTTTTTCGGCAGCCTTGTCGGTAAAAGGCTCAAGCTTAAAGAAGAGGATGACGACAAAGATCCCCTTGAACCGGTGGTTGATTACCTGTATGACGAAAGAAATGACTCTTAAAGGAAATTTAACAGCTAAAGGGAGCATATCTGTGCTCCCTTTTAAGCATTATTATTCAGACTGTTAAACCGGTTACATGAAGAAACACTTTTGTATAGCTTAACTTCTATTTATAATTTTAAGGACAGCTGGCAATTATATTTTCCTTGGCCTCACAGCATTTCTGATAACTGTCGCGAACTGAAGCAGCTGCTTCCTTTATATAGTTTTGGTCGTTGATTACTTGGAGGTTTATCTCTACCCCTCTTCTGGCAGTGTTAGCTGCTGCTTCAGCCAGATAGGTACTCCCTAACAAGTCTCCTAGAACCTTTTTGTAACACGTTGGAATTAGTTCTTCGATGCTAGTTAAGATGAACTCGCAGTCTTTTACTACTGCAACCAGTGTATCTGTGGCTTTTTTCATCGCAGCCTCATGCGCGGCGGGAAATTCTTCTTTTTCCTTATTGGCCTGCACTACTTCCCAGTAAGCTGCCATATCTTCTGTTGCTAGAGCCAGACAATGCTGGCGTATGGTCTGAAGTTCCTCTATAAGCTTACCAAGCTCTTTTTCCTGTTTTCTGTCTTTTTTTCTCGTTATTTCAGAGGACATTTCTACCAGGGCGGCTGCCATAGCCGCCGTTGTTGCCGCGGCACTGCCTACGGCTGGAGCCGGAAAAACCGGGGCAGCCAGCTGAGCAAGGTAATCCTTTACTGTCAGGTTAGCAATAGTTTCCAAAGAAAACACTCCCGTAATCCTTGTACAATAATCTTACCTTCAATTAGGTTAGCACTTTTTCCGGATATAATGCAAGGCAAGTTATAATTCTCAATTTTAATTGCCTATTGGATAAATTCCCAGGAGTGACGCAACCCTAACAAAGTAAGCCATTTAAGGAAAGGGGTCGCAAGAACCTACGTAGTAACCTCACTTAGCGCGATGTTTTTTAATATTCTTTTTCCAGTGTAGCTACATTTTAATATCCGGTGGCATTTGTAAAGGATATTTCCAAAAATAATCTCTTCCAAATATCCGGAAGCTACAGTGAACCAGTAGCTTTTTCACAGTAATATATTGTAATATAAAATAGTATGGTCGATATAAATAAGGTAATAAGCAATACTTGACTTAAGAATGGGGTTAGCAAATCATGTTAATTTATGAATTGTTTAAGGCAATCATTTTAGGCGTGGTTGAGGGAATTACCGAATGGCTGCCGATAAGCAGTACCGGCCATATGATCTTGCTGGATGAGTTTATCCAGTTAGACGCCTCCCCGGCTTTTAAGGAAATGTTCCTGGTAGTCATCCAATTAGGAGCTATTTTGGCAGTGGCCCTGCTCTATTTTTATAAGCTTAACCCTTTTTCCCCTAGGAAAAGCAGTTTAGAAAAACGATTGACCATGTCAATCTGGTATAAAGTTATCATCGGAGTCATTCCGGCTGGAGTAATAGGAGTGCTCTTTGATGATTGGCTTAATGACCATTTATATAACTATCAAACTGTAGCCATAACCTTAATCCTCTATGGTATTTTATTCATCATCATTGAAAATCGAAACAAAGGTAGAAGAAGTACGGTAAATTCCTTTGATGAACTAACTTACTCCAAAGCCTTTTTGATCGGGGTATTTCAAGTGTTGGCTTTAATCCCCGGGACTTCCCGTTCCGGTGCCACTATTCTGGGCGCTATTATCCTTGGTACATCGCGTTATATTGCCGCTGAATATTCTTTCTTCCTGTCTATCCCGGTCATGTTCGGAGCAAGTGCCTTAAAATTAGTGAAGTTTGGCCTGAATTTTAGCGGAATGGAATTAGCCATGCTCTTAACCGGGATGCTTGTTTCTTTCCTGGTTTCGGTTATTGCGATTAAGTTCTTACTAGGCTACATTAAAAACAATGACTTTAAAGCCTTTGGCTGGTACAGAATTGTATTAGGATTATTAGTACTAGGATATTTTGTCTTAGTTGGTTAACTTAAATTTTACTAATTAACGGGTTCGGCCGGTAGAAGCTGAACCCGTTTTTATCAGCACTTTTAGCGGCCTCGGGAAGAACTGGCTTAGCCATTAGGTTAGTTGTTTTCGTCAAATACGTTGTTGGCACCTTGATTGACAATGTTGGTGGTGTTTCTGAGTTGATTTCTGCGGATTGCGTTATTATCGCTGCCGAAGCTCGTAAAAATACCGACCCGGTTATTTTTAATGGTGTTTTGGTCAGCAATGTTAGCTGATGAAAGAGCAAGTCCCGAGTTGTTACTACCTTTTATGGTATTGGAAATAAAGCGATTTTGCATGCCGACAACGATGTTTATACCATCAAGAGTACTGCGCTTCACGCGATTATTGTACACAATTGACTCCGAACCGGTTAAAGACATCCCGTTTTGGGCGCTACGTTTAAGAACGTTACCTAAAATAATATCTGTTGAACTGAAGGATTGAATTCCGTCAGCGCCGCTACGTTTAATAAAATTATTGATTATTACGTTGGCAGCACTCGGAGTAGTTATACTGATGCCGTCGCCGCCGTTGGCAATTAATTTATTGTTGTAGATTAAGTTCCCGACACTGGCAACTTGAATGCCAGCTTCGTTGTTGTTATGAATATTACAGTCTACAATAAAGTTTGCTTGACTCGCACTTAGAATCTCAATGCCCCTTCGGCAGTTTCTAACCTCTACGTTACGGATGACATTAGCGTCTGAAGTAAGCATAATGCCTGAGAAAGTAGGTGTATCTCCGACTGTTAGATTTTGGATTGTTACCAAATTGGAATCAACAGTGATTACAGGGCCGGTCGTACCTGTAATAGTAGTAACACGAGGCCAAACTCCGACAATGGTAAGCCTGTCTTTCCCGGCTGGAATGGTAACAGATTCGTTAAAGGTGCCGGCTAAAATTTTAATCGTATCGCCGGGGGCTGAGGCTGCAATGGCGTCATTAATGCTGGCAAATTGGGTGGGCACGATGTGAACTGCCACCACCATCCTCCTTTCTAAAGCAATAAATTGATTTACTGTATAATATGCTATTTCGACAAATTGTGCTAAAATTTGGCAATAAAAAAGCGGGGTTATTTACCCTGCGTTTTTTGTCGGGTCAAAGAGCAAAGCTACTCAGGTTTCTTATAGAAAAGCAAGCAGCCTGTAAACCAAGTTTAACAGCCAGTAGATTAGTGGGAGGGTTACAGGAAGGAGCATAGTAGTTATACATACGCTTACCGAGGCATAGGAAGTATCCCCGCCAAATCTTTTGGTATAGAGAGAGATAGTTGGGGCTGAAGGCATGGCAGTTAAAAGGACTGCTACTGCTAAGACGACATAATTTAGGCCAAAAAAGGCAAAGGGAATGACTAGCACGGGTAAGAGCAAAAGCTTGAAAAAAGCAGCGTACCAAAGGGACTTTTCCTTAATTATCTCCCATGCTTTGGCGAAATCAAGATCAGCTACAAAGCTGCCGATTAAGAACATGGACAGCGGTGTGGTAGGGGAGCCCAGGCCCTGGAGAAATTTGCTAATGACAATAGGCAATTCAAAAGGCAGACAAAAGATTAGAAAACCTAGGAAAGTAGCAATTGTCCCGGGGTTAAAAAAGATCATCTTCCAGGAGAGAGCCTTGGTATCCTTGGCAATAAGGTAAATGCCATAGGTCCAGATGAGAGCGAGGTACAGCAAGTTGAATACGGCTGCGTACATCACACCTTGGGTGGAGAACAAAGCTTGGCAAACAGCATAGCCTAAAAAGCCTTGGTTGCCGAAAATAATCAAGCCTTGTTGCACGCCTTGCCTGGCTGAAGATAAATCAGCTCCTTTAACATAATAATAGGCTTTAAGACAGGCCGCACCGAGGGCGTAGGCTGAAAGTAACAAGAGGACGGCAAAATCCTTAACTAAGGCAGCCGAGTAGGAAGTGTCCATAGAAAACAAGATGAGAGCCGGTAGGGTTATGTACAGGATCAAACGGGTGAGAACGTCGTCAGCCTCTTTGGCAAAAAGCCCTGTCCGCTTGGCAATATAGCCTGCTATCGCAATTAGGTATAAAGCGCCCAAGTCACCAAAGAAAGTTGTTAACTGTTGCATAAGCAAAACCTCCTTTTCTACCAGTTTATGTTGGTCGATAAAGGAGGTTCTTCTTTTGTATGCTTGTTAATAGATAATCCTGGTCTTGGTTTTCTAGGGGATAGCCTTTTATTTCTCGTATAAAAAATTGAATACTAAATAGTTAGACTGAGTATTAGAGGGTGATAACCGTAACTCATCTATTTAAGTCCTTGTTACATTTTTTTAAAAAGAAATACATGGATTTTCTCCTAACATTCAATAATATTAGAGAACATTAATCTTTTAGGAGGTAATAATAAATGAATATCCAAGTAGTACCTGTAGTAATGGTCGTTCTTTATATGATCGCTTTGTTGGTTATAGGATATTTCACCAACAAGCTTACCATTGAGACTAGCACCGACTACATGCTGGCCGGGCGGAGGATGGGCATTTTTATGGTAGCGGCTTCCCTTTCGGCCAATAATATCGGCGGCGGCAGTACTACCGGTGTGGCTGCCAGAGCTTTTGCCGGCTGGGGATTAAGCGCTGCCTGGTATGTGCTTGCCGCAGCAGTTGCCATGGTACCCTTAGCCTACTTTGCACCACGGATTCGCCAAACCATGGCCGTTACTATCCCGGAAGTGGTTAACCGTCGCTTTGGTGATGGAGCAGGAACCTTTACTGCTGTCTTAAATGTAGTTTCTCTCTTTTGCCTGACCGCTTCCCAGATTTTAGCCTCAGGTTCGGTAGTCAGCTCTATCACAGGCCTGCCTCTAAATATATGTATTATCGTAGCAGCAATAGTGGTTATCGTCTACACTACTATGGGCGGTATGCTGGCTGATGCCATTACCGATATGGTTCAATACCTGATCATTTTCTTCGGGCTACTTATTGCCTTGCCCTTTATCATCAGCGGCGCAGGCGGCTGGGCTACCATTGCGGCAGCTTTGCCCCCGGCCGAATTAGACATCAATAAAGTCGGAGCCCTTACTATATTAGGTTTAATTTTTAACTATTTCTGCACCTTTTTGTCCGGACCTGAGATGGTGAGCAGATTTTCTTCCTCGGAGGACGCAAAAACAGCGCAAAAAGCGTCTATTCTTTCAGCAATCATGATGGCCCTCTTGGCCTTCATACCTACCATTATCGGCTTGGTAGCTCTGGCTGAAAATCCAGGTCTTGACGGAGGTGCCGGTACAACTGCTTTAATGTGGGCTACCGGCAAATATGCCCCGTCCTGGATAACCGGGGCGGTGGCCTCAGCCATCGTGGCAGCTACCATGTCCAGCGCCGACTCTAATTTATTATGTGCTTCTACCATTCTAGTTAAGGACATTTATCAGAAGTATGTCGACCCTCATGTAGAGGACCGAAAGATTATTTTTCTGACCAGAGCCAGCAATGTGATTATTTGTGTTATAAGCACAATCATTGCTTTGTTTAACATCAGCCTGGTTACCTTGAACCTATTTGCTTTTGCTCTCAGGTCTTCAGGACCTTTTGCTGCTTATGCTCTAGGTTTGACTGTGAAAGATGCCACCAAAAACGCAGGCATTGTTTCAATAGTAGTTGGATCAATTGCCGTCTTGATCTGGCAGCTTTTAGATTCACCTTATGGTATTTTGCCTATAGTCTTTGGTTGTTTCCTAGGTGTGGCTTCCTTCTTCCTGGTGACTTGGGTGGAAAGGAGTATGGGCAAACCACCTGCTCCCTCGGCTTATGAAGAGTAAAACCATTAAGAAAAAAGGCATGGATTTTTCAAATCCATGCCTTTTAGTCTGCCTTTAATTCTCTTTAAGTCTTTGCCGACCAACTCTCCAGCAGAGTAAGCCTATAATAAATCCGACCAAAGCCGGGACTGCCCAGCCAAAACCGTAACCAAAACCGGGTAGATAAGTTTCCGCAAAATCAATCAGACCGGCTACTACCGCATTTCCCTGCAGCGATTCAGGCAAAGCTTTCAGAAAATCAAAAAAGGCTGCGATCAAGGTTAGTCCCGTTGTCCATTTATAGATAGCCCTATCCTTTCCGATAATGGGGCATAAAAGTGACAAAATGATCAAAGTAATGGCTAAAGGATAGAGAAACATCAGAACCGGTATGGACAACTGAATGATTTTAGCCAAACCGAAATTAGCGATTACCAGGGAAAACAAGGTAAATACAATAACGTAATTCCGATAGGAAATGGAGTGAGGGAACATGTTGCTAAACATTTCCCCGCAGGAAGTTATAAGCCCGATAGCAGTCTTTAAACAGGCAACCCCTACTATGGCTGCCAATAGTACCTGCCCGACCAGGCCGAAATAATGGCGACTGACCATGGATAAAATAAGTCCACCGTTGTCAGCCCGACTCACACTGCCTAAGCTGGTTGCACCCAGGTAAGCCAGGGAGGCATAAATTGCAGCCATGCCAAAGACGCTGACCAGACCGGACTTAGTAGTTTCAATAGCCATGCGGCTTGGCCTTTTAATCCCCATCTTTTCAATATTGGAGATAATGATGATGGCAAAAGCCAGTGAGGCCAGAGCATCCATCGTGTTATAGCCGTCGAGGAAGCCGGTAAAAAAGGGCTGGGTAAGATATTTTCCCTGGGGAGCAAAGTCGCCTACCTTCCCCATAGGTTTAGCAAAGGTCATAATTAAGAGAATTGATAAAAGTACCAGAAAAATAGGTGTTAGGTACTTGCCCACCCAGTCGATAATCCTGGCCGGCCTTAACGAAAAATACAGGGTTAAAGCGAAGAAGCACAGGGAAAAGATGAGCAAAGCTAAACCCACATACTCATCCGTAATAAAGGGCCGTATTCCTACTTCAAATGATACGGTAGCCGTTCTGGGAATGGCAAACAAGGGCCCAATAGTGAGATAGAGGGCACAGGTGAAGAAAACGGCATAGGCTCTACTTACCGGCTTGGCCATAGCAAACAGGCTTTCACTTTGAGAGAGGGCGGAGGCGATGACTCCCAACAAGGGCAATCCTACCCCTGTGATTAAAAAGCCGATAGTAGCAGGAAAAGTATTACTTCCGGCGGCCTGGCCTAATTGAACCGGAAAGATTAAGTTGCCCGCGCCAAAAAATAAGCCGAATAAAAGGGAACCGACTAGTAAATTTTGGTGAAATGTTAATTTTTCTTTCATCTTTTCTCCTCTCTAAAACAAAGAAAGCCTACTTGCGCAAGGCTATCTTCTGATTGTCCTTCTTTCATTATATTTTACTTCTTTTAATAATCAAGAAACTTCTTTTTACCAGCGGGGAAATAAGCTATGTTGTGGAAAGATATAAAGCTAGGTTCTTTACTGCACCGTTATTATTTTTCCTACTAGGGTAAACTAAAAAAAACGGACTTATAGGACTCAAGGTCTTAAAAAATCATACTGGATACAAAAAGCATCTTTATTTTTTAGTGAATTGATGGTAGTATAACATTGGCTTACTAATTTTTATGACTAAAAAATGATTAAGCTGAAGACTAAATGGGGGTAAATCGTGACTATCTCATTAGCTGATTTTTTAACTCATCTAGTATCTAATTTGGCCTTGTTTATTACCGTTGTTCTTGTCTTAGGAGTTATTCTGGTCAATGGTTGGACCGACGCACCCAATGCCATTGCCACTTGTGTTTCAACCAGGTCCATGAGCCCGGGGAAGGCTATCCTGATGGCAGCGGTCTTTAATTTTTTAGGCGTCTTTTTCATGACCATGTTTAACTCTACCGTGGCCCAGACTATTTATAAAATGGTCGATTTTGGCGGAGACCCTAAAGTTGCATTGGTTGCGCTGTGCGCAGCCTTGGTAGCCATTGTTTTATGGGCTACCGCAGCCTGGGCCTTTGGTATTCCTACCAGCGAAAGCCACGCGCTGATTGCCGGTATTTCCGGTGCCGCTATTGCCTTACAGGGAGGCTGGGGAGGCATTAACCCGGCCGAATGGGTTAAAGTTATCTATGGTCTAGTCTTTTCTTCAGTAGCCGGTTTTGGGCTGGGCTTTTTTTGTACAAGATTTCTGGAATTTTTATTCAGAAATGTTAACCGTCGCAAGACCTACAACTTATTTAAAAACGGCCAGATTATCAGTGCTGCGGCCATGGCTTTTATGCACGGTGCCCAAGACGGGCAAAAGTTTATGGGAGTGTTCTTATTAGGCGTCTTTTTAGCTAATGGCAATGCGAATGTTACCCAGTTTGTCATTCCGGTCTGGCTGATGATTTTATGTTCTGTGGTCATGGCCTTGGGAACTTCCATCGGCGGCTATAGGATTATTAAATCGGTGGGGATGGGAATGGTAAAGTTAGAAAGGTACCAGGGCTTTGCAGCAGACCTTGCTTCATCGATTGCCATCCTGATTTCTTCTCTGACCGGGATACCTGTTAGCACTACCCATACTAAAACCATTGCCATTATGGGAGTAGGAGCTTCCAGACGGCTTTCCGCCATCAACTGGTCTATTGTGCGGGAAATGGTCTTGGCCTGGATTCTCACTTTTCCTGGCTGTGGTATTATAAGTTACTTAATGGCTCACTTATTTATGGCGATATTTTAGGTCTTTACTCAACTGTAAACGATTACTTATATAAGAAAGGATTAGATTACAGGTGATGAGGAGAAAAAAACATTACAATTACTTTGAAAAGTTTGTGGAACTTGTCCAGTATTCCTGTAAATGTGCTGAAATTTTAAACGAAACGATGGTTAATTTTACTCCGGTTACTTTAGCCCAAAAGATCGAGGAAATTCACAAGATAGAACATGCCGGTGATTTGGCTAAACATGAATTGACAGCCAGATTAGCCACCGAATTTATAGCTCCGATTGAGCGGGAGGACATAGTCACCCTTTCTCAGCAAATTGACGATATTACCGATGCCATTGAAGATGTACTGATTAAAATGCATATCTTTAATGTATCTTCCCTGAAACCGGAAGCCTTAGAGTTTACGGAGCTAATCATCAATGCCTGCCAGGCGTTGAAAGGCGTGTTGGAAGAATTCCCTAACTACAGAAAATCCACTATTCTTAATCGGAAGATTGTGGAGGTTAATAACCAGGAGGAAATTGGCGACAAGCTGTATTATAATACCGTCCGTAATCTCTATGTCCATTCTAAGGACCCGGTTGAGCTCTTGGTTTGGACAGAGATCTTTGACGCCTTGGAAAAATGCTGTGACGCCTGTGAACTGACAGCCGATACAGTAGAATCCATTGTCATGAAAAATTCCTAAGCCAAAAAGTGACAGGAAAATTCCTGGTCACTTTTTTTATAGCTTAAAAGTAAGATAATTTTTACTTAAGCTCTATTTCTTTAACTTTAGCCCTATGCTATATTTATTATTAGTTGACATATCAACTGATAGGTGAGCTTAAAGTGAAAAACATAGGACGTTTGGTGTCAATTTTACACCGTCAATCCCAAATCTATATGAACTTTGCTTTGCGAGATTTTGATATTTCCTCGGCTGAATATGCTTTTTTAATGTGCCTTTACAGAACTGACGGTTTAACCCAGGAGGAATTGTCTTCTTATCTATATATAGATAAGTCGGCTACCCATCGGGCTATTAAATCTTTGGAAGAGAAGGGGTATGTTAGGAGAGTAAAGGACAGGGCGGATAAAAGGTATAACCGGGTTTACCTCTCAGATAAGGCTAAAACGTATAAAGATGAAATACGGCAAAGAGTCTGGCGCTGGAGTGAATTTTTGCAGGAGGACTTGGAGACTGAAACCATAGAGACGGTGCTGGCTGTTTTAGAAAAGATGGTTGCGAGAGTAGAAAAAACTGATTTAAAAAGTATTGGAGTGAGCCTAATTGACTGCAAGTAACCCTTTAGGTGAAGAAAAGGTCTTAAAGTTACTGATAAATTTTTCCGTTCCCGCCATTGTAGGGATGCTGGTAAATTCCCTCTACAATATTGTGGATAGGATTTTTATCGGCCATAGCGGCGAACTGGGCACTTACGGCTTGGCCGGCATAGCCATTGCCTTTCCCCTGATGAATATTCTTATGGCCATTGCTCTTTTGTTTGGGGTAGGTGGAGCCACCCTTTTTTCCATTCGCTTAGGGGAAAAGCGTCCGGAAGAAGCCGAAGAGGCTTTGGGCCATTCCTTTACCCTCTTAACCGTTACGGGACTTTTATTTATGCTGGTAGGGCGAATTTACTTAGAACCCCTTCTGACTTTGTTTGGAGCCAGT
>ENA-OWPA01000230-OWPA01000230.1-bioreactor-metagenome-genome-assembly--contig:-NODE-230-length-98002-cov-20.067470_pt1 | contig 98002 bp, 81 predicted proteins | sample MGYA00238139_ERZ651803 | MGnify/ENA primary metagenome ERZ651803 (study PRJEB26909, sample SAMN07631231) | bioreactor metagenome | isolation source: Switchgrass digestor | place: USA: Dartmouth... | reverse complement strand
AGATTGCATAAGTTGTTCAACGTTAAAACCGATATAACGGAACTGACGGACGGCATTATAATTATGGTCACACAGGACGATAAATATTTATGCATATTTGCCGATAAATTATTGGGGCAGCAGCAGGTGGTTGTAAAATCACTGCCTGAATATATTAAAAAATTCATGAGACTCAAAGGTATTTCGGGATGTACTTTGCTGGGAGACGGAAGCATAAGCCTGATCCTTGATATAGCCGGCCTGGTAAGTTCCAACAAGTAGACACCGGGAAAGGAGGACTTAAAATGGATGAACTGCTGTTAAACTTGACGGAAGAAGATACTCAAAAAGGAAGATACCTCATTTTTTCCATTGATAAAGAGAGTTACGGTGTGGAAATTAAATATGTGACCGAAATTATAGGCATCCAGTCAATAACCAAGGTGCCGGATATGCCTGATTACATTAAAGGCATCATAAATTTAAGGGGAAAAATAATTCCGGTTATAGATGTAAGGCTGAGATTCAATAAAGAATCCAGGGAGTATAACGATCGCACCTGTATTATTGTGGTGGATATCAGAAATATGTCCGTAGGTCTTATCGTGGACAGCGTATCGGAAGTTGTCTCAATTAATGAGGAAGACATAGCGGAACTGCCGCATATAAACAAAGAATATCAAAACCATTTTGTAAAAAATATCGGGAAAGTGGGAAATGAAGTAAGACTGCTTCTCGATTGCCAGAAATTATTGTCGGATGAAGAGTTTGAAACTTTGAAAACAATTTAAGAGACAGACAATATAGGCAACAATAAAGATTAAGGATTAGGTGAGCTTGAGCTTTGATTAAGATAACAAAAAATGAATTCGCCAAATTATCTGAATATATCAGGCATAACTATGGTATTCAGCTTAAAGAAGGAAAACAGGCGCTCGTAACAAGCAGGTTATATTATGAGCTTGTTAATAATAATTGCAAAAATTTCACCCAATATTATGAGTATATCCTGTCCGACAGGACCGGTGAAGCCGTAACTGCACTAATAGATAAGATAACAACGAACCATACATATTTTATGAGGGAACCGGATCATTTCTACTATTTTAGGGACAAGGTTCTTCCTTATCTTTCATCAACGGTAAAAAACAGGGACTTGAGAATATGGAGCGCGGGATGCTCAACCGGACAGGAACCCTATACTCTTGCGATGATAATTAACGATTATTTTAAAGACAATAAGAAATTATGGGATACCAAGTTGTTGGCCACGGATATATCAAGAAAAGCACTTAAAGTAGCGGAAAACGGGATTTTTACAAATGAAGAGATCAAACCTCTGCCTTCAATTTGGAGAATGAATTATTTTAAAAAGACGGAAGACGGAAATTACAGGATAGTGGATGAAATCAGGAATGATGTGATTTTCAGAAAATTTAACCTGATGGAAAGAAACTATCCGTTCAGCAGGAAATTTCATGTGATATTCTGTCGGAATGTAATGATTTATTTTGCCGATGAAACAAAGAATGAAGTTATAAATAAATTTTACAATATGCTTGAACCGGGAGGATATTTGTTTATAGGACATACCGAGTCGATACCACGAAGCGTTACCGGATTTCAGTATGTAATGCCTTCGGTTTACAGAAAAGAATAGCTATTATCTGCTGATAGGAGTGTGTTCAGTGATATCTAACAAGACCATAAAAGTACTGGTAGTGGATGACAGTATATTTTTCCGCGAATGGGTGTCCAGAGGATTATCAGAGGAACCGGGGATAGAAGTGGTGGCTACGGCCAAGGATCCGTTTGACGCAAGAGACAAGATTCTGATGTATAAACCGGATGTTATGACCTGCGATGTGGAAATGCCGAAAATGAACGGTATAGAATTTATCCGCAAATTGCTGCCGCAATACCCTATACCGGTTATTGTGGTAAGTTCGATAAGCAATGCGGTGTTTGAAGCCATGAATGCAGGGGCGGTTGACTTCGTTGTAAAACCTGAAGCCGGCAGGCAGAATTTAAACCAGTTTATAAAAGACTTGGTGGAAAAAATAAAAATAGCCTCAAATGCAAAGATAATACAGAATAAAGAAGTAAAAGGGATATATACCGATAAAGCAAATGAAAGTTATAATTCATATAAAATAATAGCAATAGGAGCCTCTACGGGCGGAACTGAGGCCATATTCAAAATATTAAAAGAGCTGCCGCCTACCGTACCGGGAATAGTTATCGTTCAGCATATTCCACCGGTGTTTTCCAAAATGTTTGCGGAAAGGCTGAATAAATTTACGGATCTGGAAGTTAAGGAAGCGGAAACCGGTGATTACGTTGAACGGGGAAAAGCGTTGATAGCTCCGGGAGATAAACATATGATTGTCAGAAAAATAGCGGATAGGTTAAAAGTGGAATGTTTTGCCGGAGAGAAAGTAAACGGTCATTGTCCTTCGGTCGATGTCCTGTTTGAATCGGTGGCTGAAACAGCGGGAAAGGATGCTATCGGTGTAATACTTACCGGAATGGGAAGCGACGGAGCGAAAGGTTTGCTTTCAATGAGAAGAAACGGCGCATATACCATAGGACAGGACGAAAGTTCATCCGTGGTCTACGGCATGCCCAGGGTGGCGTATAATATCGGCGCTGTTTGCAAACAATATCCTTTAGATAAAATTGCTTCCTCCTTAGTTGAGGTATTAAAATAAGCTTTGCTTCACAAGTTTCTGATATGTATTACCTCACACAACGGTACAGGAATACAGGCTGTGATCATGCGTCGTCATATATGGAACATACAAATGGCCCATATGGACAGGCAGATCACAGCCTGTGTTCTTTTAGCGGTGTTTACATGAATGGGTTTATAAGAACAGAAAATATCTGCTTTTAAAAGTTATTCAAAAACCTCTTGAATAATTAAATCATATACTATATCATATAGTAATAAAAACTACATTATGCGGAATAAGAATTAGTGATATGGATAAATATATATTAGCAATATGATTTAATAGTTTTTGCAAGGAGGTAATATGAACTACAGGATTTTGGTGGACAGCGGTACGGATTTACCGAAACATCTAAAGGATGACCCAAATTATAAAATAATTCCATTGACATTAACCGTTGACGATAAGGTATTTGAAGATAACGGGCATTTTGATCAAGAAGAATTTCTTAAGATTATGAAACAAAGCCCTAAAGGGCCTAAATCGGCCTGCCCGTCACCGGACGATTATATGAAGGAATTTGCCAGGGAGGGCGATACTTTCGTGGTTACCATATCGTCCGAATTAAGCGGTTCTTATAACAGTGCCGTTTTGGCTAAAAATTTATATCTTGAGGAGAATCCCGGAAAAAACATCGAGATTATTGATTCACGGAGCGCTTCCGTAGGGCAAGCCCTGATTGCCATGAAGATAAAAGAATTAATACAGGAAGGGCATTTGTTTGAGGATATTGTTCAGAAGGTAAAAGCATTCCGGGCGGGAATGAAGACGAAGTTCGTCATTGAAAGTCTTGATAACCTGCAAAAGAGCGGCAGATTGAGCAATCTTAAGGCATTTATAGCCAATGCGCTAAACATAAAACCGATTATGGGAGGAACTCCCGAGGGAACCATATGCAAGCTGGAACAGGCCAGGGGAACTGTAAAAGCATTAAAAACCATGGCTGAACTTATCGAAAGGGACGTAATTAACCCCGCGGAAAGAATCCTTGCCATTGCCCACTGCAACTGTATCGAACGGGCCCATTTTGTCAGGGACGAGATCCTTAAAAGGGTTCCGTTTAAAGACAGCTTTATCGTGGATACCGCCGGTATCAGCACCATGTATGCCAATGAAGGCGGAATTATCGTAGCTTATTAGCTACTAATGTTTTTTCTTACGAAATTCTGCCGGGGTCATATTATATTTATTTATAAATATCTTATAGAAGTAGCCTTTATTCTGATAGCCGACCCTGGCGGCAATATCGTCTATGTTAAGCTCCGTTTTTAACAGGAGCTTTTCTGCTTCTTTAAGGCGAAGATTCTGTACATATTCCGTATATGTCATACCGGTTTTTGTTTTTATCAGCCGGTTAAAGTAATCTTCGTTGAAATGAAAATGGTCGGACAATTGCTTCAGCGAAATTTCGTTATAATTCTGCCTTATGTAGGAAGTAATCTCGTCAAAAAGCAGCCAGTTCATCTTTTTCTGCATTTCAACGGATATGGAAATATCATAGCAGGAGCTTAAGAGCCGGAAAATCCGCATAAGATAACCGTGGCATATATAATATGAGGCTTTGTCATAACGGATTAGTTCCTGAAGAAGTTTTAGAAGATATTCTTCCACCTCATGACTGCTGTCATCCATGGGTTTAAAGTGCAAAAACTGCCAGAGGCTTTTTTGCTTAAGCAGGGCGGTTCTCAGGAATGATACAATACGTATGTCCGCAGCCTGATCGGATAAGATATCGTCGAACATTTCATTGGCTATTCCGATAAAAAGAATGCATGCCGGACCGTTGTCAAGATAATCCTGATGCAGACAATTCTTGTCGATCAGACACAGTTCTCCCTGTTTGAAAATTATTTCCTTGTCAAGAATCCGCTGACGGAATGTTCCGGATACTATGTATGCCAGCTCCAGATATTCATGGGTGTGCATCTGGGTTCTCGTGCCTTCTTTAAATTTACAGCTGTAGGAAAAGGAAACATTGGCCGGTTTTATCGTGCCGTATAATCTGTTGCCGTTACCGATTACCCAACATAAAGCAAAAACCCGTTCGTCATGGGAAAGAGGATATGTTTTTATGTCTTGGACGTGGAGGGAATACTCGGGGCACATTATACGGGGACCGATAGGGTTTGATTCCGGCAGCATGTTTGGATCGTTACAGGATATTTCTTCGCATAATTGCCGCAGGGTCATAATAAATCTCCTTAGTACAGGATATATATAATATATCAGCATTTTCAGCCAATCATTTGTTATATTTTAATAACGAAGACTTGTAGGACAAAAACATACTTCTAAATTAAGTATAATAAAAATTTATATTTTCTTCAACAGATTTATGATCGGATTAGGTAACTTTGTCCGCCAAAGAGCGGCATTAAGAAACTGCGAATTTCGGAATATTTTTATATGATGGTATTAGACAATAATTAAATGAAATGATTTAAAGGAGGTAAAAGGTATGAGAAATTATGAATTTTGGTTTGCAACCGGTTCACAAGATTTGTATGGGGATGAGTGTTTGGCAAGGGTAGCAGAACATTCTAAAATCATTGTAGATAAAATGAATGCATCCGGAATACTTCCGTTCAAGCTTGTATGGAAGCCCACGCTGATTGACAGTGTATCGATCCGCAGATTGTTCAATGAGGCAAATGCCGACGAGAACTGTGCAGGGGTAATCACCTGGATGCATACTTTTTCTCCGGCAAAATCCTGGATTTTGGGACTGCAGGAATTCAGAAAGCCGCTCCTTCATCTGCATACACAGTTTAACGAAGAAATTCCGTACGATACCATTGATATGGACTTTATGAATGAAAATCAGTCCGCCCATGGTGACAGAGAGTACGGACATATTGTAACCCGTATGGGTATAGAAAGAAAAATTGTTGTCGGTCATTGGAGCAGCGAAAATGTGCAAAAAAGAATTGCAAGCTGGATGAGAACGGCCGTAGGTATTGTGGAAAGCAGCCATATCAGGGTTGTGCGTGTAGCCGATAACATGAGAAACGTTGCCGTTACCGAAGGCGACAAGGTTGAAGCACAGATTAAATTCGGATGGGAAATTGATGCTTATCCGGTAAATGAAATCGCGGAATATGTCGAGGATGTTCCCGCCGGAGAAGTTGAAGCATTGGTTGATGAATATTACAGCAAATATGATATTCTTCTTGAAGGAAGAGACGAAAAGGAATTCCGCAAGCATGTGGCTGTTCAGGCCGCCATTGAACTCGGATTTGAAAAGTTTTTGAAAGAAAAGAATTATCATGCCATAGTAACCCATTTCGGCGATTTGGGAGCATTAAAACAGCTTCCCGGACTGGCAATCCAGCGGCTTATGGAAAAAGGATACGGATTCGGTGCCGAAGGCGACTGGAAGACCGCCGCTATGGTAAGACTGATGAAGGTTATGACTCAGGACATAAAAGACGCCAAGGGAACTTCCTTCATGGAGGATTATACTTACAATCTGGTACCCGGAAAAGAAGGTATCCTTCAGGCTCATATGCTGGAAGTATGTCCTACTATTGCCGACGGCCCTATAGGCATTAAGGTTTGCCCGTTGTCAATGGGTAACAGGGAGGATCCCGCAAGACTTGTATTTACCGCAAAGACCGGACCGGGAATTGCCGTTTCGCTAATAGATCTAGGAAACCGCTTCCGTTTGATTATCAATGAGGTTGAATGCAAGAAGACAGAAAAACCTATGCCTAAGTTACCGGTGGCTACGGCTTTCTGGACGCCTATGCCTAACCTTGAAGTAGGAGCTGAAGCGTGGATTCTTGCAGGCGGAGCCCATCATACTTCATTTACTTATGACCTTACTACGGAACAGATGGTTGATTGGGCAGCAGCTATGGGTATCGAGGCAGTGGTTATCGATAAGAATACCACCATCAGAAATCTTAAGAACGAATTGTTATGGAATTCTGTTGTTTACCGCTAATCAGACGTACTAAATGAAGAAACGGAGGGGTTTCATGGATAGCAAGATTTTAAATGAAAGAAAGGAAGCAATTCTCGGCGGAAAGACTGCTTTGGGCATAGAACTGGGGTCTACCAGGATTAAAGCCGTTTTGATAGACGAAAATTACGAACCGATAGCCATAGGCAAATATGATTGGGAGAACAGGTATGTCGATAATATATGGACCTATACTCTGGATGACATATGGCAGGGAATACAGGGAAGCTACCGTGATCTGGCGGCTAATGTGAAAGAACAGTATGGTGTGACGATAACCAACATAGGTGCTGTCGGTATCAGCGCCATGATGCACGGTTATATGGCTTTCAATAAAGAAGGAGAGCTTCTGGTTCCTTTCCGTACATGGAGAAATACAATTACAGGTCCTGCTTCCGATAAATTGACCGAACTGTTCCAGTATAACATCCCTCAAAGATGGAGCATAGCCCATTTGTACCAGGCTATACTGAATAAAGAAGAACATGTTCCGGACATAGATTATCTCATTACTTTGGACGGATATGTGCATTGGAAACTGACGGGTCAGAAGGTTACGGGTATCGGAGACGCTTCAGGTATGTTCCCTGTGGATATCCAAACCAAAGATTTCAACGAACGCATGATAAAACAGTTTGACGAACTGGTGGCACCGGAAGGATTCCCGTGGAAGCTTAGAGATATTCTTCCGAAAATCCTTGTGGCAGGGGACTGTGCCGGCAGGCTTACCGAAGAAGGAGCAAGGCTTCTTGACCCGGACGGCAATCTCAAGCCCGGAATTCCGTTTTGCCCTCCCGAGGGAGACGCAGGCACCGGTATGGTTGCGACAAACAGCGTAGCGCAGAGAACCTGCAATGTATCGGCAGGAACCAGCGTATTTGCCATGGTGGTGCTGGAAAACGAACTTAAAAATGTTCATAAGGAAATTGATCTGGTTACGACACCGGCCGGAGATCTGGTAGGCATGGTACACTGCAATAACTGTACATCTGACTTAAACGCCTGGGTATCACTGTTTGATGAATTTGCAAGAGCCGTGGGTACGGAAATAGACATTTCAGAGTTATATTCGGTTCTGTACAACAAGGCTCTCGAAGGTGAAACCGACTGCGGCGGCCTGTTATCATACGGTTATATATCCGGTGAGCATATTACTCATTTTGAAGAAGGAAGGCCTTTGTTTGTAAGAAAACCCGATGCAAGATTTAATCTGGCAAACTTTATGAGAGTACACCTTTATACGTCTCTGGGTGCTTTAAAGACCGGACTGAATATTCTCTTTAACGAAGAAAAAGTGGCTGTTGACAGTGTCCTTGGCCACGGAGGATTATTTAAAACAAAAGGTGTAGGCCAGAGAATACTTGCCGCCGCCATGAATACTCCGGTTACGGTAATGGAAACGGCCGGCGAAGGCGGAGCCTGGGGAATGGCCATATTGGCTGATTATATGCTTCGTAAAAATGAAAATGAGACCTTGGATCAATATCTCGAAAACAGGGTATTTGCCGATATGAAGGGGATAACTGTCACACCCGACAAGAACGATGTGGACGGATTTGACAGGTTTATGAATCTTTATACATCCGGCCTTGCTATTGAAAGGACGGCCGTTGATGTGTTAAAATAATATTTACAGACAAAAAGATGACAGCTAATTACAATTTAGAAGAGAGGTAATTGAGACAATGCTTGAACAACTGAAGGAAGAAGTTTATAAAGCCAATATGGAATTGCCGAAAAGAGGCCTTGTGACCTATACATGGGGAAATGTAAGCGGAATTGACAGAAAAGAAGGGCTCTTTGTAATTAAACCGAGCGGAGTGCCGTACGAAGAACTCAAACCCGAAGACATGGTTGTTATAGACTTAAAGGGAAATAAAGTTGAAGGTAAATACAATCCTTCCTCCGATACTCCGACTCATCTGGAACTTTATCTTGCTTTCCCGGAGATCGGAGGTATTGTCCATACCCATTCTCCTGCGGCAACGGCATGGGCACAGGCGGGAAGAGCCCTGCCTTGTTACGGAACCACCCATGCGGACTACTTCTACGGTGAAATACCGTGTACAAGAAGTCTGACTGAAGATGAGGTCAAGGAAGCTTACGAGAAGAATACGGGACTGGTTATAATCGAGACATTCCGGAATATCAATCCTGTATATGTACCGGGAGTACTGGTTAAAAACCATGGCCCGTTCACCTGGGGCAAGGATGCCGCCGAAGCTGTCTATAACAGTGTGGTTCTTGAAGAAGTGGCCAAGATGAACATTATGACTGAGATACTTAATCCTAATATGGTTCCGGCTCCCAAATATGTACAGGACAAGCATTTTATGAGAAAACACGGCCCGAATGCTTATTACGGACAGAAAAAGCACTAAATCTACGATATAAGATAGAATTCTTCATACAAAATAAACGGCCTATAGGGTTCAAATGAATCTTATAGGCCAGGTTTTTGTATGATATTAGGCCAGGTTTTTGTATGATATTAAAAGTCTAGAACGTTTAGCCGCTTTGCTCCAATTATTGGTTGAATATTTTTAAAATTCTCAGTTGACATTTTAGGATTTTTGTTAGATAATAAGTATTGCGATTGTTCAAAAAGATATGATTTCGAGGCGTGGCTCAGTTTGGTAGAGCGCTGCGTTCGGGACGCAGAGGTCGTGGGTTCGAGTCCCGTCGCCTCGATTTTTTTATGGAAACCTTGAGAAGGTTTCTTTTTTTATAGCCTTCAGTTTAATATGGAATTTATCCGATTAATATGAACCCGTCAAAATGAAATTATTACAATATGATTCCTCATGATTCATCTGATATCTCATCTAATATTCCTTTATGGTAATATCGCTTTATGGAAATTAATATTATCCCAACGTCGATAGAATTGACGGAACAACAAATAGCATCCAGCTTAATCCGATATAACTAATTAAAATCCAATAAAATAAAATGCCACGAAAGAATGTTGCAATGCATAAGTTATTCAAGTTTTTTTCATGCTTGAGATTGAAACTGCCAGGAGATATATTAAATAAAACTTTAGAATCAGACATTTGTGAATTAAAAAATAATAGGAAATTTTTCAATCAAAATATCATGATTTTAAATTATTGAAATCCCTTACGAATAATAATATATTTTTAATATTTTTAAAAAATCACAGGAAATTTTTTTGAACATAAAAACTATCTTAATATTGATTTAAAATAATAGGAAATTCTTTCGAATTTCCTATTATTTTAAACACATTGTTCTTATTTTACCAGAATTCCTCATAGCTTTTTTTAATTAAGCTGTCAAAATCGAAATCATCCACGATGTCATCCGGCGTCAGTATATTGTGACTCAAAGCTACATCTTTATAGATTGTAGGCATCATGGCGTAGTATTCAATGTCACGGTATGTATAACGGTAGATAAATATTATGTTTTTATCATATAAAATTTTCAATATGTTATATATTTCGTATTCCATTATTGAACGGAAAGTGTCCTGATTAGTAACGTAATATTTTACTTCGATATGCTTAAACGAAGAATAGCCGTTGATGGCGGAATCAAGGTTTGATTTTGCATAGCTTTCGATATTTTCCTGGATTTCTTCTTCCGCCCGGCGTATATAAAATTCATTTTCGTCCATCTCAATACTGAGAATATCGTTCAGGGTAATATGTTCGTCCGGCACATTGCATAAAGCAAAATCGTAATTGTCACCGACTGTCAGAAGAGTAACCTTTCTTTTGTTAAGTTTTATCGTATTTAACAGAGGGGACATATCCTTGTCGTTGGACATTATGATAAATTCATCGATGTTATCGTTCATATACATATCGTTCAATGCATCGATTGCTATCTGCAAATCGGCATAGTTTTTGCCCCTGTTGGAAGTATGAATTGTGCTTATGCCATATTCCTGTAATTTTGTCTGATGGCGGGACTCCATCAAATCCCGGTTATCAAAGTTGCAATATGCGATTATCTTGACAATTCTCAAGTTTTTGCTTTTGCACCACTTGTTTAACTTTTCAAAAAAACCCAGGCGCAGCAGGTTTTTGTACTGGTACAGAAGTGTTTTGTATACATTTTCATAATCGATGTATATTGCAACGTTATAAAGTTGGTTATCCATATTTTCTCCTTTTATATATGACGTATAAAGATATTATATCATTTACCGATAAAATATTACATAAAAATATGTTTGAATTGTTTGCCTTTCGTTTTTAATATATCTGCGGAGAAATGGGAACTGGCAGGCCATCAGAATTAAACATTATTGCATTGATGCAGGGTTTTATGACAAACAGTAAAAAAAATTTAAGTAAAATATTTTATATAATATAAAAGATTGAAATTCCATTATGTAATTTATATTTAAATTATACTTGAAATTTTAAAAAGTTTATATTAGAATTGATTTGTTGAGTCGCGTAATAGCAATAAAACATAATATTAATATGCTTCCCTAGCTCAGTCGGTAGAGCAACGCACTCGTAATGCGTAGGTCGTGGGTTCGAGTCCCATGGGGAGCTTAAAGAAAAAGCCTTGCAATTAAGTGATTGTAAGGCTTTTATTTTTATCGTTCGGTTAGGAATTTCTTGTTTCAGAAATGGCTTAATTGATAAGAATTTCCATCAGAAACCTGTAAATATTTCGGTTAATATGATAAAATTAAAAAGGACAGAGCTGTTAAAAAGAAAGTAAGAGAAATATATGTATTGGAGGTTTTTATGAAGAGGGAAGTAATTGTATTAAATAAGGAGAGGGATGTAACGTTAACCGCTTATATTCAGGCAGTCGGTGAAGAGTTCCGCAATATTACGAAACGCCCTGCAGTTATGATAATACCGGGCGGAGCATATCAATTTTGCTCAGAAAGAGAAGCGGAACCGGTGGCTTTTGCCTATCTGAAAGCCGGTTATCAGGCTTTTATTTTACGCTATTCCGTTAAAAAAGACGCAAAGTGGCCAAATCCTTTGTCGGATTATGAGCAGGCTATGAAACTTATTCGCAGCAGGGCGGAAGAATGGAACATATATGAAAACAAAATAGCCGTTGTGGGATTTTCTGCCGGAGGTCATCTGGCCGCATGCGCGGCAACTATGTCCAAAAACCGGCCGAATGCAGCCATTCTGGGATATCCGGTGCTGATGGGTGAATATGTTAAAATGTGTCTGCAAAATGCGCCCGATGTAATTAGCGCGGTGGATGACAATACCTGCCCCTGCTTTGTATTTTCAACAAGAACGGATAATATAGTTCCCATTGCCAACACAGTTAACTTTATAAATGCGCTGACGGAAAATAATATTTCATTTGAATGCCATATATACAGCTACGGACCACATGGATTTTCGACCGCCGACTCGTCTTTGCTGGACCCGGGCACCGATATAAGCAATAGAGTTAAAAACTGGGTGAATGACAGTATTGAATGGCTGAAAGAAGTATTCGGAGATTTTGGAGACGGTGATATGACCGAACCCAAATATAAAAACATTATAACCGGCGATAAGGATGATTACCTTTCGGCAGACTGTACAATAAAACACTTATTAAGATACGACAAAGCCAGGGAAATTATTGATAATTTTTTTAAGCAGGCGGGAGATAGCATGTTATTAAATGGTAAGGCTTATTTTAATGCGGATGACATAAAATCGGAATATATAACAAAACTGAAGTTAAGGGATGTGCTTATTTTTGCGGGGGCATCTCAGGAAACAATAAACCGGCTGGATCAGCAATTACGAAAGATACCAGGCAAATAGGATTTGACAAGTTTCAGATAGGCTTCAAGCTTTATGCTAGAAAATCCATTAATTTTAGGCAGAATTTTTTAGCTTAAGTCGTTCAGCTGTACATATCCTTATCATTAAGTCCATAGAATTATTCAAATATAAATTTATTTCCGCCTCAACCGGTGGAGTAGGCAGGTCGTGGGTTAAAATAGCATAAAAATTGCGTAAAATTAAATATACAAAAAGCAGCATTATTTCAAAGTTAAAATATGGCTCTGAGTCTGCTTGTTCAGTGGTATATCTGAACATCATATTAATTTAAGTTTAGACTCAGAGCCTTTTGTTATTATATTAGTTTAATATAATCCGTTGATACAATTAAATAAGCGTATTATTACCGTTTCTCCCCCATAAAACATAAGCCAATCGCTCCGGGGCCTGAGTGGGAACCGATACTGGGGCTTATGGTATTTATTACGATTTGCTTATGGGGAAGCTTTTCTTTAACAAGACTCGCCAGGTAATCGGCATCGTCCGGGGCATCGCCGTGGGCTATGCATATGATGTCCGGTTCGTCTTTGTATTTTCCCATGCTTTCAATCATATCATTTAAAATAACCGAGAGGGACTTTTTCCTGCCTCTTGCCGTGGTGTACGGAACCAGACGGCCTTCTTCGTTTATATATAAAACAGGTTTTATGTTTATTATTGAACCGATAACGGCGGTGGTCTTTGAAATTCTGCCTCCCCGTTGCAGATGGAAGAGATCGTCTACTGTAAATCTGACGCAAAATTCTAACTTATGTTCTTCCAGCCATGAAGCTGTTTCATCTATGGTTTTGCCTTCTTCTTTCATTTGTACGGCTTTCATTACAAACATGCCTTCTCCGAGGGAGGCATTGAGAGTATCTATAACAATGATTTTGGCTTCAGGATGTTCTTCGCATATTTCCCTGGCTCCGGCCATTACGTTACCACACCCGCCGCTTAAAGCGGATGAGAAACTGATATGCAGTATATCAAGTCCCTGATTTACATAATTGAGGAAAGTTTTCCGAATAACTTCTGGATTGCTGGCCATAGTGGTGGGCATATGTCCCTGTCTCATCATGTCATAGAATTCTTTGGGTGTAAGATTCAATTCATCTCCGTAGGTAATCCCCTCCAAAGCATAATAGTGGGGAATTATACCGATATTCTTTTCTTTTATGTAATCCGTCGGCAGGTCGGAATTGGAATCGGCTGTTATGACAAAATCTCTCATTCCTTAACCTCCTTATATTCATATTTTCTTATACTCTCAAAGTTTTCCGTTTTTATCTGTGTCCATTCTACTAAAATTTGGTTAATTTAGCAATATATTTTTTATATTAAGTTTATTATTATTTTATATAATTTTGTTTTATTTAATATTTGCCGGTTACGATAATTAATCTTGATTCATGCAAAGTATCAGCCCCGACAGCGGAACATTTAAACCTTTGGAATTAGAAATTGCCCTTCAAAAAACTCCAAAGAACAAGTAATTCTGAACCAATACGGGGAAGATATCCTGAAACGACATGACTTTAAACTTTAAGAAAATGTGCCGTGATTTTTCAAAATCATATATTGGAATAATCAATGAAAAAACCAGGGTTACCGCATATCCTGATTTGATTTAATATAATGACTCATAAAAATATAATGCCACACCCCGGTTAAACGGAAAAATTCATGAAATATGGAGGATATACGGCAACCCTTGCTTTTATTTGATTGGGAACGCTCGATTATTATCTGGAATACTTCTTTTCAAAGTATGACAATAATTTATACAGTCCTGTAGCGATAAAGCATAATATGACAATGCTCATTATAACCCAGTTCAGTTTGAAGACCTGGCTTCCGTATATGATAAGATAGCCCAAGCCGGCTTTTGCGGCCAAAAATTCTCCTATTATAACCCCTACCAGGGACAAGCCTATATTTACCTTCATCAAACTTATCATGGAAGGAATATTGGCGGGCAGTACGACTTTGAAAAGCACATCTTTTTTATTCCCGCCCAGGGTATAGATGAGCTTGATTTTATCTTCTTCAACCGCTTTAAAATCGGAGTACATGGTAATAATGGAGCCAAAGACGGCAACCGATATGGCGGCAATAATGATAGTCTTCATGTTGTTTCCCAGCCAGACGATGAACACGGGGGCAAGGGCCGATTTGGGAAGGCTGTTAAGAACAATAAGATAAGGTTCCAGGACCTTTGATATGCTGTCGTTCCACCAAAGAATAATCGCCACGGCAAGTCCAATCAAATTTACCAGGGCGAAACTTATCAGGGTTTCAATCAATGTAATGCCTATATGATAGAACAACATCCCGTCCATTGCCATTTCAACGATTGTTTTAATAACCCTTGAAGGGCTTGAGAATATGAACGGATCCACTATACCGAAATATGTGCCTAATTCCCAAAAAGCAATAAAGCTTACCAATATTATGATTTGATAAATACGTATGCGGCGCTTTTTTAATAAATACTTTCTGACAAAGGCTTTCTGAGCGGCCGAAACGTTCAGGCTGTCTACTGAAATTTTTTTACTTTTTTTGCTCATTGGAATCCAACTCCTTCCATATAGAATTAAAATAATCTTTAAATTCCGGAGCGCTCCTGGCTGTGAAAGGAGTCCGATTCTCTACCGACAGCTTGATGTCAAAAATCTTTTTTACAGTACCTGGCCTTTTTGACAATACAACGAGTCGGTCCGACATACTTATCGCTTCGGATATATCATGAGTAATCATTATTGCCGTCTTTCTCTCCTTGCGGATAATACTCCAGATATCGTCCGCCACTTCCAGCCTTGTCTGGTAATCCAAAGCAGAAAAAGGTTCATCTAAAAGTAAAATATCCGGTTCCAGCAAAAGGGTACGGATTAAAGCTGCCCGCTGTCGCATTCCACCGGATAATTCGGAAGGATATGAATTCTTAAAGGTAATTAAGCCGTAAGTATTCAGCATTTCATTTATTTGGATGTAGCTGCTTTCCGTAAGTTTATTTTGAATTTCAAGACCCAGGGCGACGTTTTTCAGGGTATTTCGCCAGTCCAGAAGATGGTCTTTTTGAAGCATATATCCGATATTTTTACCGGAGGACTTGATATCCTTGCCGTTTATATATATGGAACCGCTGCTTGGCGTCAGCAGGCCTGCAATCAATGAAAGCAGAGTTGATTTTCCGCAACCGCTTGGGCCGACCACACAAAGGAATTCGCCTTCATTCACACTGAAAGAAACATCCAGCAGGGCCGGTGTTTCTCCCTCAAGGCTGTGGTAAGTAAAACTTAAATGATCTATTTTAAGAAATTCGCTCATCTTATGCCTCCCATTTTGCTTATACTGTATTATATGAAGGCTGAAATGATTAGTTACTTGGAGCAATCAGGCTTAAGACGGGAGATTTCGTCTTATTGACTTTGCAATATGCCCATAATATAATGAGCTTGTGCAATATATATTGTAAAAAATGCAGCAAAATATGAAGGGAACGGTGAATATTATGGATATGAAAACCCCTCTTTATGAGTGCCATGTGCAGTCGGAAGGGAAAATGGTATCTTTTGCGGGATATATATTGCCCGTGCAATATAAAACCGGAGTCATAGCCGAGCATCTGGCGGTAAGAAAGGCAGCAGGCCTTTTTGATATTTCCCATATGGGAGAAGTTATCCTTGAGGGAAGGAATGCTTTAGATAATATACAAAAGCTGGTGACCAATGACTGTTCAGCCCTTACCGACGGTCGGGTCAGATACAGCCCTATGTGTAACGAAGAGGGCGGTGTGGTTGATGATTTACTGATTTACAGAATCAATCAGGAAAAATATATGCTGGTAATCAATGCGGCAAACCGTCATAAGGATATAGACTGGATAAAAGGGCATTTGTCCGGTGACGTAAAACTTGCAGATATTTCGGATGAAACGGCAATGATTGCCCTGCAGGGACCTTTATCCAGGACGATACTTACAAGGCTTGCAGATGAGGAAAATCTGCCTGCGAAGTATTATACTTTTCGGGAAAATGTAAATGTATCCGGCATAAACTGTCTGGTTTCCAAAACCGGATATACCGGTGAGGAAGGCTATGAGCTTTGTGTAAGGAATGAAGATGCTCCAAAACTTTGGGAAATGCTTTTAAATACCGGGAAAAACGACGGATTGATTCCCTGCGGACTGGGCGCCAGAGATACTTTAAGGCTTGAAGCTGCCATGCCCTTGTACGGACATGAAATGGATGACAGTATTTCCCCGCTGGAAGCAGGTTTGGATTTTGCTGTCAAGATGGATAAGGATGACTTTATTGGAAAGAGGGGTATCATCGCAAAAGGAGAACCAAAAGTAACCAGGGTCGGATTGAAAATTACGGGCCGGGGCATTGCCAGGGAGAACTGTCCGGTGTTTTATGAAGACAAACTGATAGGCAGAACGACATCGGGAACCCATTCTCCTTATTTCGGATATCCGATAGCAATGGCTTTAATCGATAAGGAATATGCCCAAAACGGTACCGAACTTCTTGTGGAAGTACGGGGCAAAAAGATAGCTGCACAAATTGTACCGCTCCCTTTTTATAAGAGGCAGTAAAATCGGGTGTTTTAACAGGCAGATAATAAAATAGCGTGAATATATGCGCTATAAAATATATATTATTTTTATCAGAAATGAGCTAACAGATGTAATAAACATTTTTTAAGGAGGCATTTTTATGAGTAAAAATTATTATTATACGGAATCCCATGAATGGATACAATTTTTGGATGATACAACGGCCAGAATAGGAATTACCGATTACGCACAGAGCGAACTGGGGGATTTGGTATTTGTAAATCTGCCCGAAGAAGGAGACAGGGTGGAAGTAGGTGAGCCGTTTGCCGAGGTTGAATCCGTTAAGGCCGTTTCCAATGTGTACAGTCCGGTGACAGGGACGGTAAAGGCTGTTAACGAGGAGCTCCTGGATCAGCCCGAACTTATCAATTCGGACGCCATGGATGCATGGTTTATAGAAGTTGAGGATATCAGCGATAAAACCAAGTTGCTGACCGAAGAAGAATATAACAAGTTAATTTCGGAATGAATATATGAGGGAATATATTTATAAGTGATTATAAATAATTGTGTTTTATAACTTAATTATTATGTTGCTGTCAATGAATACCGGGAATGATGGCTATAGATACAATTTTATGTACATGATTTTGGCATGATTAAGTGACGGTAAACTATACATGATTATTGCCGCTGAATAGAATTTGAAGAATATTGGCTCTTATTCATGTTTTATATGACATAGATTATTACGTATTATTTTTTACATGATTCATTTAAGATCATAAAAATGTGTTTTGCATATTACATGTTTATATAAGTAATTAAATGCAATACGGTAATAAAGCATTAAAATATGAACTTTTGAAATCCCGATTTATAAGCGACAATACTGAGTAGATCAATGCCGGAGCCCGCTTGTGTTTAAATCAGGAAATCAAAGAATATTCCTTTATCTGGAGGGAAACAAATGGGTACTTATGTTCCGAACACGAAAGACGAACAGAGTCAGATGCTTCATTCAATCGGGCTTAATTCCATGGGGGAATTGTACGATACGGTACCGGAGGAAGTGAGATTAAAAACTCCGTTAAATATTCCGGCAGGGATGTCCGAGATGGAAGTGTCCCGTAAGATGAGAAGCATGGCGGCTAAAAATAAAGTATTTCCGACTATTTTCCGGGGATGCGGTGCATATCGCCATTATATACCTGCCATCGTAAAACAGGTAACTTCCAAAGAAGAGTTTATAACAGCATATACTCCGTATCAGGCGGAAATAAGCCAGGGAATTCTTCAGTCCATATTCGAGTATCAGACCATGATCTGTGAACTGACGGGTATGGATGTTTCCAATGCTTCCGTATATGACGGAGCCACCGCGGCCGCAGAAGCCGTTATAATGAGTAAGGAAAGAAACAGAAAGAAAGCACTGGTTTCGGAAACGGTCAATCCTATGGTTATTGAAACCATATCCACCTACCTTGACGGAACGGATATGGAATTGGAGATAGTTCCTGCCAGGGATGGATTGACCGATCTGGAAAAATTAAAGGAAAAATTAAATGACAATACCGCCTGCGTCCTTATCCAGCAGCCTAATTTTTACGGCTTGCTTGAGGACGGGGATGAAATAGGCAAGCTCCTTTCCGGCACGGATGTTAAATATATCATGAGCTGTAATCCCATATCTTTGGGAATATTGAAAACACCTGCCGAATATGGGGCAGATATTGCGGTGGGAGAAGGCCAGCCCCTGGGAATAAGCCTGTCATTCGGCGGCCCTTATCTCGGGTTTATGGCCACCACACATAAATTAATGCGCAGGCTTCCCGGAAGAATTGTCGGAGAGACAAAGGATGACCAGGGAAGAAGAGCATTTGTCCTGACATTACAGGCCAGAGAACAGCATATCAGAAGGGAAAAAGCTTCAAGCAACATTTGCTCCAATCAGGCCTTATGCGCAATGACGGCAGCGGTATATCTTGCCGCCATGGGTAAGGAAGGCTTAAAACGCGCGGCTGTTTTATCGATGTCAAAAGCCCATTATCTTGCACAGCGTCTGTGTGAGATTAACGGCTACGAACTGGTATATAAGGGTGAATTCTTTAACGAGTTTGTCACAACGGTCAATACCGATACGGACAAAATATTAAAAGTCCTTGAAGAACACGGAATACTGGGTGGTTATCCTTTAAGCAAAAATCAGATTCTGTGGTGTGCCACCGAGGTTAATACCAAAGAAGAAATCGATACCCTTGTAAGTATTCTTAAGGAGGTGGCATAGGATGAAGCTGATTTTTGAAAAAGGAAACGTAAACAGAGGTTTGGATTTGCTTCCGGAATGTGATGTACCCTTGTTTTCCGTTGATGAAAAGTTTCAAAGAAAATCGGAACTTAATCTTCCCCAGGTTTCGGAGACGGAAATCAGCAGGCATTATACCGAGCTTGCCGGGCGTACCTACGGCGTAAATAACGGTTTTTATCCTTTGGGATCCTGCACCATGAAATATAATCCCAAAATAAATGATGAGATGGCCAAACTGCCCGAATTTACGGATATCCATCCTTTGCAGCCTCTTGATACGGTACAGGGGTGCCTTGAAGTTTACAGGCTGGCTGAAAAATATCTCTGTGAGATTACGGGTATGGATCATATCGATTTTCAGCCGGCGGCAGGGGCCCACGGGGAATTTACCGGATTAAAACTTATTTGGGCTTATCATAAGGACAGAAATGATACCAAGAGGAATAAAATAATAGTTCCTGATTCTGCTCACGGCACCAATCCGGCCAGTGCGGCCATGGCAGGTTTTACCGTAATCAATGTTCCTTCGACTCCCGACGGAATGGTGGATATAGAGGTTCTTAAGACCGTTGTCGGTGAAGACACGGCAGGTTTTATGCTGACCAATCCAAATACCGTTGGTATATTTGAACAACATATACGCGAGATTACAAATATTATACATGAGGCGGGCGGCCTTTGTTATTATGACGGCGCCAACCTGAACGCCATCATGGGTATAACAAGACCCGGAGACATGGGCTTTGACGTGGTTCATCTTAATCTTCACAAAACCTTTTCCGCTCCACACGGCGGGGGAGGTCCCGGAAGCGGGCCTGTAGGCTGTAAGGACTTTTTGGCCAAATACATGCCGTCACCTAAGATAACGGAAAAAGACGGTATGTTAACCTTTGAAGATAAAAACGAAAAGAGCATAGGAAGGGTAAAGAACTTTTATGGCAACTTCCTTGTCGTGGTAAAGGCTTTAACCTATATGATGACACTCGGCGGGGAAGGATTAAAGGATGCATCCATGAATGCGGTATTAAACGCCAATTATTTGCTGCATCATCTTAAGGATATTTTTGACATACCCTTTGGCAATGACCGCTGTATGCATGAGTTCGTTATGTCTTTAGAGAATTTAAAGAAGGAAACATCGGTGTCGGCCCTTGATTTTGCAAAAACGCTGCTGGATTACGGTATGCATCCTCCCACCATGTATTTCCCGCTTATTGTCCATGAAGCCCTGATGGTTGAGCCTACCGAAACGGAAAGCCGGGAAACTCTGGACGAAGTTATACGGATATTCAGGGAAATATATGACAGAGCGCATAAAAATCCGGATGAACTCCATAACAGCCCGGTGAATACTCCGATTGGTCGTCCGGACGAGGTGACGGCTGCAAGAAATCCGGTTTTACGGTATACATTTCATAATAAATATAATTCATAATAAATAAACAAATAAATAAATGAGTTTATTAAAGGATGCCGTGCGGATGCATCCGGACAATGAATTCGCTCATAATCCCTCTATTCTGTCGGGACTTCGGATAATAGCTTATTTATATAAGAATATTGTTTGATGACTATAAGATTTGAATAAGAAATTCCGAACAAAGGATTACTAATTAAATAAGCTGCTTCAGGTAAAGCATTGTTACTTGAAGCAGCTATTAATTTATTGCTTACCGGAAAATCATCACATCTTGTTTTTATTAATTGAGATGCCGAAAAGAAAATATTATAATGAATTTAGTTTATAAAATTATTCGGAAGAAACTTATCTGGTTAAGGATCTTTCTTTAGCCGCCATATCGGATTTCGCAGGTATATCCGATTACTGACTTATATTAAATATAAAACTGAACGGGATAATAATTATAGAATCGGAAGAGGGGGGATATTTATTAAACTGTTAAAGTACTGCATTACCGAGGAGACCGATCCGTATAAGAATCTTGCCCTGGAAGAATATCTGTTGGACAACGTTACGGAAGACGAATGTATCCTTTATCTGTGGCAGAATGAAAAAACCGTTGTAATAGGAAGAAACCAAAATCCTTGGAACGAATGCAGGCTAAAGGAATTAAGCGAAGCCGGAGGCAAATTGGTCCGCCGGCTATCCGGCGGAGGGGCGGTATATCATGATTTGGGCAATCTTAACTTCACCTTTCTGCTAACAAAAAATAATTATAATGTGGAAAAACAGCTGGAGGTAATAATAAAGGCGGTCAATAATCTGGGTATTCCCGCCGAAAGATCGGGAAGAAACGATATTACCGCAGACGGCAGAAAGTTTTCCGGAAACGCCTTTTATGCCATGGGCAGCAAATGTTATCATCACGGAACAATTCTGGTGGATGTGGATATGTCTGCTCTGTCCGGGTATTTAAACGTATCCAAAACAAAACTGCAGTCAAAAGGAGTCGAATCCGTAAGATCCAGAGTGGCGAATCTGAAAGACTTTAATCCCGACATAACTATTGACGGGTTGAAGAAAGAACTTATTAAAGCTTTCGGAGAAGTATACGGCCTTAATCCGGTAAGAATGGATACAGCTTCACTGCCTCAGGATGACCTTATGAAAAGGGCTGAGAAATTTGCTTCCTGGGAATGGAACTTCGGCAGTAAAATTGAATTCAGCGACTGCCTGCAAAGAAGATTTTCGTGGGGTGACATAATGCTGCAGATTAAGGTAAAAGGCGGAATAATCAAAGACTGCCGGGCTTATTCCGACGCCCTTGACACCGAAATTTTTGAAGAGATACCCAAAGCCTTGCTGGAGTGTAAATTCACACCGGATGCCATGGAAGAAGCTTTAAAAACCCTTTATTCAGACGGCGTAAGAAAACAGATGCTTGATGATATAATTCTTCTGATTAAGGAAGAAGTTTAACTGGCAGCATTTTTAAGTAATTCGTCATACGTTTTAATAAAATATTATATTGTATGACTTAAACATTATATTAAAAACAGCGGCAAAATGCCTTAAGGGCATTATAAGTAATTCAGTAATTTGGGAGGACCAAAGCCATGAATGAAATGTATGATTTAATTGTAATCGGGGCCGGGCCCGGCGGTTATGTGGCAGCTATAAAGGCCGCAAAACTTGGTAAAAAAACGGCTCTCATAGAAAAAGGGGAACTGGGAGGAACCTGCCTTAACCGTGGCTGCATACCTACAAAGACATTAATTCACAGCGCCAATTTTATTTATGAAGCAGACAAGATGAAGGAGGCGGGGATTTCTGTTTCCGGTCTTACGGTCGATTACGGAAAACTTATGGAAAGAAAGGACGAAGTAGTATCGACTATCAGGAAAGGAATAGAAGGACTTCTTAAGGCCAACAAGGTGGAAGTATATCAGGGTGCCGCCACGATTATTGACAAAAACACCGTAACAGTTAAAGGTACGGAAGGTGAAACAAACATTACGGCATGCAACATTCTGATTGCCACCGGTTCGGTTCCGGTAAGGCCTAATATAGAAGGAGCGGATCTTAAAAATGTGGTGACCAGCGACGAACTGTTATCCGGACAGGCTAAACCGGAAAAGAAACTTCTCATTATTGGCGGCGGTGTCATTGGCGTGGAGATGGCAACAATATATAACAATTTGGGCTGCGAAGTGGAGATTATAGAGGCCATGGACAGAATTCTTCCCGGTATGGATAAGGAATTATCCCAAAGTATCGCCATGGGTCTGAAAAAGAAGAATATTAAAATCCACACAGGATCCAAAGTGGAAAAAATTTTGGAAGGCGGCATGTACGGACTGGTATGTGAATACACGGAAAAGGACAGCATAAAAACAACGGATGCGGAAGTTGTTCTGCTGGCGGTTGGAAGACGCCCGAATACGGAAGGATTATTTGGAAACGGTATTGAACCGGAAATGGACAAGGCATTCATTAAGGTGGACAAAAACTTTGAGACAAGTATTCCTGGTATTTATGCCATAGGAGACGTAATTCGCGGAAAACAGCTCGCCCATGCTGCATCGGCGCAGGGAGAAGCTGCTGTGGAAATAATCTGTGGGCTTAAGCCTTCGATTGACCTTGATGTAATTCCTTCATGTGTCTATACATATCCGGAAGCTGCCGCAGCCGGGATTTCCGAGGCGGAGGCGGCCTCACTTGGCTACAGGGTGAAAACAGGCAAATATCCGATGCTTGGCAACGGTAAAACTTTACTTTCCATGGGTGAGAGAGGTTTCGTCAAACTGGTATGCGATGCCGATACCGGAAGGATTTTGGGAGCCCATCTTTTATGCGACAGAGCCACCGATATGATAGGGGAGCTTGCCCTTGCCATATCAAGAAAGTTGACATATAAGGATTTGGCATCCGTAATACGTCCCCATCCGACTTATGAAGAAGCGGTAACAGAAGCGGCGGAAGATGTGGAAGGCATGGCTATTCATCTTATGCCAAAGAGATAATTGACGAAGCCGAATTATATTTCATAAGCAATGTCATATCGTATAGTTTTATGTTAAATATGGTATTCCCATTAATAACGCTTTGAAGGAAGAAATGATACTTTCATTGTTTTGCTTAAACATACAGCCCCCGGCACCGATGCTGAGGGCTTTTATCATGTTATCGTCATAATTATTATGTTATTGTCATCAAAAAAATGGTCGGAACTGGCATATTTTGTGCTGACGTATAACATGCCGTATACAGAGGTTATAATAGACATTGCAAAACAATTGTTCGAAAAATATTGACTGATGTTTAATGTTTTGCTATAATGATTCAGAACAAATGTTTGGTATACGGAGGATTAAAATGATTATACAGGAAGGTATGTCGATCCAAAGGAAATTAGAGATTCTGTCTATTGCCGCAAAATATGACGTTGCCTGTACCTCAAGCGGGGTTGATCGTAAAGGGAACAAGTCCGGTATGGGCAACAGCCTTGCCTGTGGTATCTGCCATACCTTTTCTTCCGACGGAAGATGTATATCTCTTCTTAAAATACTTTTTACCAATGAGTGCATATTCGACTGCAAATACTGCATCAACCGTTCTTCCAACGATGTGGTCAGGACATCCTTTACTCCCAGGGAATTATGTGAACTAACCATGGAATTTTACAGACGGAATTATATCGAAGGCCTGTTCCTTAGTTCAGGGATTAAGAAAAGTCCCAACTATACCATGGAACTTTTGTTTGAAACTTTAAAGATGTTAAGGGAAGAATATGACTTTAACGGATATATCCATTGCAAGGTTATTCCCGGTGCGGATCCGGTGTTGATAGATGCTGTGGGCTGGTATGCGGACAGGATTAGTGTCAATCTGGAATTGCCCACGTCGGAAAGCCTTAAAAAACTGGCGCCGCACAAAAACAGGAAAAACATACTCAAGCCTATGAGGCAGATACAGCTCGAACGCGAAAGATTTGGCGAGTTTTTGGGCTTAAGCGATAAGAATTTGAATGACAGAGTTTTAAATAGCGATAGATTGGATTGCGGTACATTTAATAACGGAATATACAATCATGATAAAGAAAGGTTTATTACGGGAGATAAAAAAATATCCGGTGAAATTACCGGAATTGATACCGGCTTTTCTTCGACATCCGTTGCTTATTATGCCAGGTTAAATGAGAAAAGAAGATTTGCTCCTGCAGGACAGAGTACGCAGCTTATTATAGGTGCCACGGAAGAAAGCGATTATCAAATCATGTCCGTGTCCGAAGCCTTATATAAAAACTTTGGGCTGAAAAGGGTGTTTTATTCGGCTTTTGTCAATGTCAACAATGATGAAAGCCTTCCCTCCACACTGGACGGGCCGCCTCTGCTTAGGGAGCACCGCTTGTACCAGGCCGATTGGCTGCTCAGATTTTACGGGTTTACCACCGATGAACTTTTGAATAAAGAGAAACCCAATTTTAATCTGCTGCTTGATCCCAAGTGCGACTGGGCCTTAAGAAATTTAAAATTATTTCCTGTGGAGGTTAACAAAGCCGATTATGGCACCTTGCTTAAAGTCCCGGGGATAGGAGTCAATTCGGCCCGCAGGATAGTTGCCGCAAGAAAACATGCGGTACTTGATTTTAAAGACCTGAAAAAAATAGGTGTGGTCCTGAAACGGGCGGTATATTTTATTACCTGTAACGGAAGGATGATGTATCCGGTTAAGATAGACGAAGATTTCATCACAAGACAGCTTTTGGCAGACAATGAGCGCTTCCCTTTCGGTATAGAAAAGGATATAACCTACAGACAGCTTTCCTTGTTTGATGATGTAAACTTTAAGCCGCCCCGGGAAGATTTTATCCAAATAATATCACAGCAAAACAACATCTGATCACGATACGGCATTAAGGCCCTGTTTAGTGATAACATAAAATCAAATTGATGAGGTTAGTGATGAATACAATTAAAATTTTTCAGTGTGAAGACAGTATTGACGGGATTTTTACTGCCGTTTATCAGGCATGGAGTTCGGGATACGGCCATGATAATGTAAAGATAGAAGTATGTGAAAAAAACGGTTATTCGGACATGGAGTTATTTTCCGAGTATATTTATGTCAAAACAGATTTGGAAAAGGCGCTGAAAGTTTCCCGTTCCATAAAGCAAAAAATATCCGAAGAAGTATATGAAACAGTATGCAGGGTTGCCTTATCGGACTGTCGGCAAAAAGGGGATTTGATTTACAGATTTTTGGTTTTGGGTTTTCATATGGGCAGGGATGTCGTTAATTACCTGAGCAACGATGTGGTAAATCTTGTTCTTAAGATCAGCCGTAATGTTAATAATGAAGTGCATCATTATCTGGGTTTTTTAAGGTTTACGCAACTGGAAAACGGTATTTTGGCATCCGTTGTCAGTCCTAAGAACAATATAGTCACTCTTCTGGCACCTCATTTTGCCGACCGCCTGCCTCAGGAAAAGTTTATCATTCTTGACCGCAACAGAAATGTTTGTGCGATTCATATGCCGGGAAGTTCCTGGTTTGTTGCTGATGTTTCGGACATGGGCGGAGATATTGCAGGGCAACTGAAAAATGATGACAGATATAAGGATTTATGGAAAATATTTTTTGAAAATATTGCCATAAAGGAGCGAACAAATCTGAAACTTCAGAGGAATAATCTTCCTTTGAGGTTCAGAAAAGATATGACGGAATTTTTGCCTTAGTCGAAAATTCTCTATAAGAACAATTGAGCATGGCATAATTGCATAAATATTTATATTCGTGGGATACTAAGCGAGTAAAATGAATTATTTAATTAGGAGGAGTACCCATGAAAAGAAAATTAAGTATATTTATGGCATTATGCTGTGTTATTATTTTTGCCTTTACCGCATGTACGGGTAATGAAAACAACAAAGGCAATGATACTACTCCGAACACCAATACCAATGATACCAACAATACCGATACAGGCGGAACCGATAAGGATACCACTAATAACGGCACCACAAACGGTACAACTAACAACGGTACAACAAACGGCACCAACGGTGTTAACGACGCAACCGACGGTACAATTAACAACGGAACCAATGGCGGTACTACAGGAGGAACATCGGGAGGTACAACCGGTGGAACTACGGGAGGTACTACGGGCGGAACTACCGGTACCACCGGTACCAACGGTACAACCGGAGGCACTGGTACGCCGTAACCGAAGCCACGGTCGGGGAATAATATAACGGATACCGTGTTTGGCCTTTTAGCTCAAATCATGGTATCCGTTTTATTTATGGTGTGCAGCACAATTTTTGCATATGCCGGTGATTTGAATCTGATGATCTTTTATTATAAAACCTTCCGCTTCCATGGCGGCTTCCAAATCCTTTATGGGACATACCGGAATATAATATATCTTTTTGCAGTTATCGCAAATCATAAAATGAGTATGGTGGTTTTTATCCGTTTTGTATTTATAGAAAACCTCATTATCGTTTAAATGGTATTTTTCAATCATATTTTGATCCAGAAGCAGGTCTATGTTGCGGTATATTGTCGATTTGGCAATATGGGGGAGTTCGAGGACTATTTTATTATATATATCGTTTATAGAAAGGGGACAATCCGCTTCTTTTAATATCGATAAGATAAGCTGTTTTTGTTTTGTATTTCTTCCGTTTGACATAGGTTCACCGTCCAATGTCTTTTTTAAATAGTACATATGCTAGTATATACCTTTTTTATTTTTGTTTCAATACCTGACAAATTTTATAAAAGGAGGTATTTCATATATAAAGCGGTATTTCAAATATAAAGCAATGATGTCGCTTGCTTAGTGACTGTTTTGCAATGCTTGATTTTGGATCGGCTTTAATGAGATGTATTGAAGCTATATGCAATATTTCTGCTTCAATTTAAAATGAACCATAACATATCAATAATCCAATGTGACATGGAGAACTTTTTTCTTGCTTTAGTTTTTCTTGTTTAAATTTTAATTTATTATGATTTATTGATTTTTTATTCCGTAAAGGCGGTAATTAACAATATTTGAATAAAATCACCGTAAGAATGTGTTAAATGTGTTATAAGAAACGGTACGTCAACAGAACACCGGCCATGATTTGAGTGTCACAGATTACGCTTGGATGCCTGATTTATGTCACAAGAATCATGCCGGTGTTCTGTAGGTGTTAATCGGATATCTGTATACCCTGCATTAATATAATGAACTTTTTAATGACGGTCAAAATAGCTGTGTCAGTGTTTGAAAAGTTATATTTGCATGGCTTCGCATGATTTTGACGCACCTTCACAGTCGCTTTTGCTGTTTTGGCACAGGATTTTTTCAAACAAAAGGCCGGTCAAAATCCAAAGCGGAGCATAATCGAACCGTATTACTCCGTTTACATGGTATTTTGATTTACTGTAATCCCAAGGACATGCTCTGTATTTTTTTAATAATACACCGGTAGTGTATTCGGTAATATATATCAATATGGCATATACACCTCCTCGTACCAGAGCATTCCTTTTTTGAAGTTTGGAACATAAAGGAGCAAGACAGGCAGCCATTCCGTATATGGGAAACATCCATATGGAAGTGCGGCAGGACAGGGTTCTGTCATTTTTGCTCCAATTTTTTATGGAACATAAGCCTGTCCAGAAACATTCCAGACACCATCCGCACAACCCGCATTTAAAAAAGTTTTTAAGAAAGTTTTTTACTTTTGCCATGTTGTTAGTATCTGCATGACGGAATGATCCTATGCCATATAAATTGCAAGTTTAATTATTTTTTGGTTTATTTATCCCTGGCTTTTCAACCGTAACCATAGATCTTGATTATAAAATTTGGTATCATAATAAAATTTGGTAACATATAATCCTAATAAAGTTTAATACTAAAAATAGCGGCTGTTTATAATATTAAAAATATAAAGTATAAAATAAGATATAAAAATGCAAATCAAACGGCCAACATATTTTGATAAAAAATAACGAATGCAGATAAGATGGGAGAGTTATGGTAATCAATATAACTTTTGAAGAAATAACGGATCACCTGATGCATGATGTGGCTCCATCGGTATATTTTAACAGCTGGGACAATGAGCTTGAAATATATCCCCTGAATATGCTTGCTAAACTTAAGCAGGTTGAGCAGTCAAAAAAATATCACCCCGAAGGAAATGTGTGGATTCATACCATGATGGTGGTGGATGAGGCCGCCAGGATCCGCGACAGATTTAGAGATGCCAAGGCTGTAATGTGGGCAGCCCTACTTCACGATATAGGCAAACCGGATACTACAAAAGTAAGAAAAGACAGAATAACCTCTTATGAGCACGACGTAGTCGGAGCACGACTCAGTAAACAGTTCCTTGAGTGTTTTACAAAAGATAAAGATTTCATTGAAAAAGTAAGTTTATTGGTAAGATACCATATGCATATGCTGTATGTTTTAAAAGGGCTTCCTTTCGGAGATGTTGACAGATTGAAAAAGGAAACGGATATACATGATCTTGCCTTGTTATGCAGGTGTGACAGACTGGGCAGGACTGGAGCTGATATTGAGGAAGAAACCAGGAATTATGAGTTATTTGTAGAAAAATTGAAAAGTTAATTTCCGTAAGAATATCCGGGCGTAAAATGCCGAATAACTGTTTCGTATGATATTGTAGCGGGCTTAAAAAGAGAACAGGCTTAAGGGAAAATATCAAAAGAGCGGTTAAAGGCCGGTAGGTGGCTGAAATCTATCGGTCTTTTTTATGTTTCGGAATACTAGAAGATACTGTTACTGGAAGGACGCCCTTAATATGGGAGCGGACTGGCGGCAGTAAAGTTTTTTGCAATATATTTTTTATTAAAATATGTAAAATTTAGTAGAAAATAATATTTAATGTGAAAAATTCACTAGATTTTTTAATATATCTATCCTATAATATAAAACATATATCTGACGGTAACTTTAGAATAGAGGGGTGCAGGTTATGATAAACGATTATACATATACGATTACACGAAAAGAAAAACTTGCCGAATCCATTTATCTGATGGATGTTAAAGCACCCAGAGTGGCATCCCATTGCTATCCGGGACAGTTTATAATTCTTAAGATTGATGAAAAAGGTGAGCGCATACCTTTGACCATATGTGATTATGACAGGGAAGAAGGAACCGTAACAATAGTATTTCAGGCCATCGGTTCTTCGACGAAGTTAATGGCCGAATACGAAGTCGGGGAAGCGTTCAGAGATTTTACCGGGCCTCTGGGCAAACGGTCCGAACTTTGTGATATGCCCAAAGAAGAATTAAGCAAAAAGAAAGTCCTTTTTGTTGCGGGCGGTGTAGGGGCAGCACCGGTATATCCTCAGGTAAAATGGATGAAAGAGAACGGTTATGAAGCCGATTGTATAATAGGAGCAAGGAGCAAAGATTTAATTATACTCAAAGACCATATAAGACGGTATGCCAGAAATTTGTATATAACAACCGATGACGGCTCCTACGGTATGAAGGGCAACGTCAATGACTGTATTAAAGATCTGGTTTATAATAAGGGTATGCATTATGATATTGTTGTAGCCATAGGGCCGATGGTTATGATGAAATATGTTTCCGTTCTTACAAAGGAATTGAACATAAAGACTATTGTAAGCATGAATCCTATCATGGTGGACGGCACGGGCATGTGCGGGGCATGCAGGCTGACCGTAGGCAATGAGATCAAGTTTGCCTGTGTTGACGGACCTGAGTTCGACGGACATCTGGTCAATTTTGACGAGGCTATAAAACGCCTTTCTATGTATAAAACCAAAGAGGGCAGAAAGATACTCCGTGAAAAAGAAGGAGATACTCATCATCATAAAGACTGCCAAATTCACACAGAATGCAAAATCGATGATGAACGTTAAACTGACGAAAAATAATTGGCCATAGAGCCATACGGATTTTCTGATAATTACAGTTGCCATTAAAGTAAACGGTATTGCTTTATAAGTGGGAGGACTTGAAGATTATGGATAAATTAAAAAGAGTACCAATAAAGGAACAGGATCCGCATGTCAGAATTACCAATTTTGACGAGGTTTGCCTGGGTTATACGATAGATGAAGCAAAAGCGGAAGCTTCCCGCTGCCTGCAGTGTAAAAATCCGAAATGTGTCGAAGGGTGTCCGGTGTCTGTTAATATTCCCGGTTTTATTAATGAGATCGTAAAAGAAGATATAAAAGAAGCTTTTGGTATAATCAGCCGTTATTCCGCTTTGCCTGCCATCTGCGGCAGGGTTTGCCCGCAGGAAACTCAATGTGAACAGCGGTGCATAAGGGGAATAAAAGGCGAACCTGTAGCCATAGGGAAACTGGAGCGGTTTGTTGCAGACTGGGCAAGAGAAAATAATATTGTACCTAACCCTCCAAAGGAGAAGAACGGAAGGAAGGTTGCCGTAATCGGTTCGGGACCGGCCGGACTCACCTGCGCCAAAGAACTGGCTGAACTCGGGTATGATGTTACAATTTTCGAAGCCCTTCATGAGCCGGGCGGTGTATTGGTATACGGTATTCCCGAATTCAGGCTGCCCAAAGATGAAGTGGTCAGGCCGGAAATTGATAATCTTAAAGCCCTGGGTGTAAAAATAGAAACCAATGTAATTATTGGCAAATCGGTGACTATAGACGAATTGATGAATGATGAAGGTTATGAAGCGGTGTTTATAGGTTCCGGTGCCGGCTTGCCCAGATTCATGGGAATACCGGGCGAAAATGCCAACGGCGTTTTTTCGGCCAACGAATATCTGACCAGAAGCAACCTTATGAAAGCTTTTGATAACGATTATGACACTCCGATTATCACAGGCAAAAAAGTGGCGGTGGTAGGCGGAGGAAATGTTGCCATGGATGCCGCCAGAACTGCCGTAAGGCTGGGGGCAGATGTAACTGTGGTTTACAGAAGAAGCGAAAAGGAACTTCCGGCAAGAGCCGAGGAGGTTCATCATGCCATGGAAGAAGGAATTCATTTTATGTTTTTAACTAATCCCAAGGAGATATTGACCGACGAAAACGGATGGGTTAATGGCATGAGATGTGTTAAAATGGAGCTGACTGAAGAGGATGCATCAGGCAGAAGAAAGCCCGTTGAATTAGCCAATTCCGATTTTACCATAGAAGCAGATACCGTAATCCTGGCTTTGGGGACAAGACCAAATCCCTTGATTTCCTCAACTACAAAAGGGCTTGAAATTGACAGACACGGGTGTATTATTGTAGATGAAGACGGAAAAACAACCAGAGAGGGAGTGTTTGCCGGAGGCGATGCGGTAACAGGCTCTGCTACGGTTATTCAGGCCATGGGAGCCGGCAAGAAGGCTTCAAAAGCCATACATGAGTACCTGCAGGCTAAGCACACAAATTGATAAATGATTAGAGGAGTGGATATGAGCGAGTTCTTTTATGAGCATTCTATTTTATTATTGATTGCGGGAATATTTGTAATTTTATTCCTGATAATGATAATTGCGTCTTTTTCGGCTCTGAAACTGAAAAAGAAGTTATCTGTATCAAAACAGGAAATTGAAAAAATAAACGCAGAATACAGGCAATTAAAGCAGATACATAAAGATACTCTGTCTTCTTATTATGCCTTGAGTTCCCGCTATGAAGAATTGTATAAGAGTAACGAAAATGTTAAAAAACTTGCTTATACCGATTATTTGACCGAACTCCCTAATCGGACTGCATTTATAGAAATGCTGGATAATATCATGGTGACATTGCGTAAGGATGAGATTATAGGAATCATGGATATAGACGTAGATAATTTCAAAATTATCAATGATACTCTCGGTCATTCTTACGGAGATGAAATGTTAATTGACGTGGCCCACCGCATCAAACAGGTTTTGGACGAGAATGATTACCTGGCCAGATTCGGCGGGGATGAATTTATGATTTTAACCCAGAATATAGAAGATATGGCATCTTATGAAGAAAAGATAAATAAAGTAAAGAATGTATTTGCCAATCCTTTTGTTTTATCCACCAAGGAATATTTCATTTCGGTAAGTATTGGAGTGGCGTTTGCCCCGAAAGACGGTAAAACATCCCAGACTCTCATAAAAAATGTGGATTCGGCCATGTATATGGCAAAAGTCAAAGGCAAAAATACCCATGTATATTTTGAACAATCATACAATCAAATGCTTACAGATAAAATTGAGATGCAGTCTGAACTTCGGAAAGCGATAGAAAACGAGGAATTTGTTCTGTACTATCAGGCGCAGATGGATATATCCAGGAAGAAAATAATTGGTTTCGAGGCTTTGCTGCGTTGGAACCATCCGTATAAGGGTTTGTTGTATCCTGTTGATTTTATATATCTGGCTGAAGAATCCGGCCTGATTGTCCCTATAGGGAAATGGGTTCTGACACAGGCCTGCAAACAGCTTAAAGAATGGACTGATATGGGATATACCGATATTGACATGGCGGTGAATTTGTCAGCCAGGCAGTTTAAGGACGAAAATTTTGTACGGATGGTAAAGGATATTATCGAAGAAACAGGTATCGATCCCAACAGGCTTGAACTGGAAATAACGGAATCTGTCGCTTTGGAGAATTTCGAATATACGATAGATGTTATCAAGGAACTTAATAAATTAGGCGTAAAGTTTTCTTTGGATGATTTCGGCACAGGCTATTCGGCCATGAGCTATTTGAAACACCTGCCCATAAACAATTTGAAAATAGACAAGAGTTTTCTTAATACCATACTGGAGGATACTACGGATCAGAAGATTATACAGGCAATAATAAATCTTGCCAATAATCTGAATCTCCATGTAATAGCCGAAGGAGTGGAACAGCGTGAACATGAACATTTACTGCAGGAAATGAACTGTAATATGGCCCAGGGGTATTTGTACAGTAAACCCGTGCCAAAGGATAAAGCCGAAGAATTACTGAGCAATAAGAATTTTCTGCGTTAATATATAATTCGGTGATGCGATATGAAAGGGCGAAAATTAAGATATTCTTTCATAATTTTGCAGCTTGTTCTGTATATTTCTTTTCTTTTTTTGGACATACAGGGTGGGAACTACGTATTATCCAATTATATAAAATTTACGGTTGTCGCCCTATGCCTGTTATATGTTTTTATATACGGCTATAAAAACTTTGACAGCCAGCTTTTATTTCTACGGCTGGCTCTGATTTTTACTTTAATATCGGATATCCAGCTGCTTCTTTTGGATAATTATAATTATTTTTATGGTGTTCTTACATTCATTCTGGCACAGGAATTTCACGGTATACGTATTTCAATTCTTGATAATTCAAAGGTCAGATATATAAAAGATTTTACAGTCAGACTTTTATATCAGTCGTTAACAGGGCTGGCAATATGTTTATTGTTATGGGTTGCCAATGTGCAGATAAACGGACTTTTGGCCGCAAGTGTATTTTACTTTATATGCATGCTTACCAATACTGTCCGGAGTTTAAAACTGACGGTTAGAAATAAGGAAAGAAAGGACATAAGATTACTTGCAATCGGTATGGTTTTATTTTTATTATGCGATATAAATGTAGGATTGTTTAACCTGTCCGCTTTTCTTCCTGTAGGTCCGGTTTACGACAAAATTTATGCTCTCTCATCCATACTTATGTGGACATTTTATGCACCTTCACAGGTTTTCATATCATTAAGCAGGGATAATATGTAAATAAATGGAATATTATATAAAAAATATGTAAATAGATGTAAAATTATGCTTGCTATTAACATTTCTTTTTGATATAATATGTCCGTAAACAGTCTATAATCTGCCAACGGTAAATTCATTCGGATACACATCATTTTTTCTTGAAATATTCACTCCTGTTTCAATTGACTGAAAAATACATAAAGGAGGAATAATTATGTTAAATGCAGTAAGAGAGGAGCTGCTGGATTATGCTTCATTTGTGGACAATATCAGAAAAATGTTGATTAAAAGAATGGGAAAAGGTTATGATGTGGAAATCTTTATAATATCAAATAATAACTCCTCTGAAACAATTCTTTCGGTACGGAAAGAAGGCAGAAAATTTGCTCCCGATATATACCTGCATGCTTATTATGAATCATATTTGGCCGGGACATGTTTGACGGATATTGTTGATAGGCTATATATGATTTATACATATTGTGCCGTACCACTGATAAAAGAAGACACGGATTTTACCTATGAAAATATAAAATCGCACATATTTTTTCGCCTTATAAATTTTAATAGGAACTTTAGCCGCCTTACACAAGTTCCGTATATAAAATTATGGGATCTCGCCATTACTTTTCATTGCCTGGTACGAGACAAGGACGACAGTATCACCACAATCGGGATTACCAATGAACATATCAAACGATGGGGAAAAAACGTCGACGATTTATACAGGCTGGCTTATAAAAATACCAGCAGACTGTTTCCCCTGTCTTTGAAATCCATGAAAGAAGTGTTTGAGGAATACGAAGGATATAGTGACAAGAATGATAACGAAACCGGCGATACTTATCCGATGTTCGTATTTACCGATGAAGATGGAATTTATGGTGCGTTCTGTATACTTTATAAAAATGTAATTCGGGATCTGGCATGTCTTTTAAATTCAAATCTGTATATCTTACCCAGCAGTATCCATGAAGTAATTTTAATACCGATGGAAGAAGGCCTTGAAAAGGAATTTCTTAAACGGATAATCGCAGAAGTGAATGAAAACATTTTGTCCGAAGATGAAATTTTGTCGGATAATGTATATATTTATTCATTGGAAAACGATATTATAACCATTTAAGAGATTCTCATCCTGTGATATAATGTCGAATTGATAATCATATTCATATCTGGTAAGCAATCTTCATAAATTTTTTTGGAGTATTTAATATTTATGATTGAATTTGTTAAAAATTCTACTTTAAATATTTTATTATTTTTTGTAATGTGTTATAATAATGAATTGACGAATAAAAACAATAATTGAGAGCAGTGTTTGTCTCAATTTTTGTTTGTATTAAATATAAGGAGGACATTTCAATGGCAAGGAAAATGAAAACCATGGATGGAAATAATGCAGCGGCTCACGTTGCGTATGCATTTACCGAAGTCGCAGCAATCTATCCTATCACCCCTAGCTCTGTTATGGCCGAAGTGACTGACGTTTGGTCGGCACAAGGAAGAAAGAACATTTTCGGGCAAGAGGTAAAAGTTGTTGAGATGCAGTCTGAAGCAGGTGCAGCTGGTACCGTTCACGGCTCATTGGCTGCCGGTGCATTAACTACAACATTTACTGCATCACAGGGATTATTATTGATGATACCTAATCTTTATAAAATCGCCGGTGAATTGCTTCCGGGTGTATTCCATGTATCTGCAAGAGCTGTAGCAAGCCATGCATTATCAATATTCGGTGATCACTCTGACGTATATGCATGCCGTCAGACCGGTGTTGCCATGCTTTGCAGCAGCAATCCTCAGGAAGTTATGGATCTCGGTGCGGTTGCGCATTTGTCAGCTATTAAGGGAAGAGTACCTTTCTTACATTTCTTTGACGGTTTCAGAACATCCCATGAGATTCAGAAGATTGAAGTATGGGATTATGATGACCTGAAAGAAATGGTAGACATGGACGCTGTCGATGCTTTCCGTCGCAGAGCATTAAATCCTGAACGTCCTGTGCTTCGCGGTTCCGCTCAGAACCCTGACGTATTCTTCCAGGCAAGAGAAGCTTCCAATACATATTATGCAGCAATTCCTGGTATCGTGGAAGAGTATATGAACAAGGTTAACGCGAAGATCGGTACCAATTACAAACTCTTCAATTACTACGGAGCTGAGGATGCTGAACACGTTATTATCGCTATGGGTTCCGTAACGGATACAATAGAGGAGACCATCGATTACCTGAATGCTCAGGGACAAAAGGTAGGTCTTATTAAGGTTCGTTTGTACAGACCTTTCTGCGCAGAGCGTCTCATTGAGGCAATTCCTGCAACGGTTAAGCAGATTTCCGTACTGGACAGAACAAAAGAGCCCGGTTCAGTCGGCGAGCCTCTGTATCTTGATGTTGTTACAGCTCTCAGAGGAACGAAATTTGAAAATGTACCTATTTTCCATGGCCGTTACGGTCTGGGTTCAAAGGATACAACACCTGCTCAGATTATTGCGGTTTATAACAATAAAGAAAAGAAAGCATTTACTATCGGTATCAAGGATGATGTCACCAATCTGTCACTGGATTATGAGAACATCCATTATACAACTCCTCAGGGAACAATCAGCTGCAAGTTCTGGGGACTCGGTTCAGACGGTACCGTAGGTGCCAACAAGAACACCATTAAGATAATCGGTGACCATACCGATATGTATGCTCAGGGATATTTTGAATACGACTCCAAGAAATCAGGCGGCGTAACCATATCCCACTTAAGATTTGGCAAGAAGCCTATCAGATCTACATATTTGGTATCAAAGGCCGATTTTGTTGCATGCCATAATCCTTCATATGTAAGAAAATACAATATGGTGCAGGAGCTTAAAGACGGCGGCACCTTCCTGTTAAACTGCGGATGGAATATGGAGGAACTGGAGAAACATCTTCCCGGTCAGGTAAAACGTTATCTGGCAGAGCATAATATTAAATTCTATACCATAGACGGTATAAGCATAGGTAAAGAGATCGGTCTTGGCGGCCGTATCAATACCATTTTGCAGGCTGCATTCTTCAAACTGGCCAATATCATTCCTATTGAAGATGCCGTTAAATACATGAAAGATGCTGCAACAGCAACTTACGGCAAGAAAGGTGAAGCGGTTGTAGCCATGAACCATGCCGCTATCGACCGTGGTATTGCCGATGTAAAGGAAGTCAAGGTTCCCGAAAGCTGGAAATATGCTCAGGATGAAGAACTTCATACAAAGGTAACGGAAGGCCGTAAAGAAGTTGTAGATTTTGTAAATGAAATTCTTACGCCTGTTAATGCTCAGCGCGGCAATGAACTGCCCGTATCAACATTTGTTGATCGTGCGGACGGAACACTGCCTCAGGGTACATCCGCATACGAAAAACGTGGCATAGCTGTAGATGTTCCTACATGGATACCTGAAAATTGTATCCAGTGTAACTTCTGCTCCTTCGTATGTCCTCATGCCGTAATTCGTCCTGTAGCCATGACTAAGGATGAAGCAGCAAAGGCTCCTGAAGGAATGAAGAAGACTGCCATGACAGGCATGCCTGATTTGGAATTTGCAGTTACGGTATCGGTGCTTGACTGTACCGGATGCGGTTCCTGCGCTAATGTATGTCCTGGAAAGAAAGGACAAAAAGCTCTTGTTATGAAACCTCTTGAAGAGAATCTGTATGAGCAGAAGGGCTTTGACTACGGCTTCTCGCTTTCAGAGAAACCCGAAGTTGCCGAGAAGTTCAAAGAAAATACGGTTAAGGGCAGCCAGTTTAAACAACCTCTCCTTGAGTTCTCAGGAGCATGCGCAGGTTGCGGTGAAACACCTTATGCAAAACTGGCAACTCAATTGTTCGGAGACAGAATGTTTATTGCCAACGCAACCGGATGTTCATCCATCTGGGGCGGATCAATGCCTTCCACACCATATACCGTTAATAAGAACGGAAGGGGACCCGCATGGGCTAACTCATTGTTCGAGGATAATGCCGAGTACGGCTATGGTATGATGCTGGCTCAGAAGACAATCAGGAACAGATTGAAAGCCAAAATTGAAGAGCTGGCTGCTAATACAGATAATGCCGAACTCAAAGCCGCTGCAGAAAGATATCTTGCTACTTATAATAACGGTAAGGAAAATTCCCAGGCCACATCTGCTCTTATCAGAGTTATGGAAGCCTGCGGATGTGATGCCTGCAAGGAAATTCTGAAAGACAAAGAGTATCTGTCCAAGAAGTCTCACTGGATCTTCGGCGGTGACGGATGGGCCTACGATATCGGATTCGGCGGACTGGATCATGTTCTGGCAAGCGGTGAGGATGTCAACATTCTGGTATTTGATACAGAAGTATATTCCAATACCGGCGGTCAGTCATCCAAATCAACTCCTACCGGTGCAATCGCACAGTTTGCTGCAGCCGGTAAGGAAGTAAAGAAGAAAGATCTGGCTCAGATAGCCATGAGCTACGGTTATGTATATGTTGCTCAGGTAGCTATGGGTGCAGACTTTAACCAGACCCTGAAGGCATTCATTGAAGCCGAGAGTTATAACGGACCTTCATTAATCATCGCATACGCTCCTTGTATCAATCACGGTATCAAGGGCGGCATGGGATTATCCCAGACCGAAGAGAAGAATGCAGTTCTTTCCGGTTACTGGTACAACTTCCGTTATGATCCTCGTTTGGCAGCCGAAGGAAAGAATCCGTTCATGCTGGACAGCAAGGCTCCTACACAAAGCTATAAGGACTTCCTGAAGAACGAGGTTCGTTACAGTGCCCTGATGCGTCAGAATCCTGAAAGGGCTGAGAAATTGTTTGATAAGGCCGAGAAACAGGCTCTCAGCAAGTATGAATATTTAAAGAGACTGGAAGCCTTGTATTCTGAAAACAAGAATGAATAAATACCGTAATCAGATCGGTATAAATTAAAGGCCGTTTAATAATATGGGTACATATGTATTACCGGGTAATGCATGTGTACCCATAATTATTATGAGGCCATTTTAATATGAACGATCTCTGCGAGAGTCCCAGGAACCATCATAGCGGCGTTTCCGGCGATAGATATACCGACGATTGGTTTATAACCCTCACATGTATTGTAAACCTGCATTGCAAATAACAATGTATATAACAGTACATATTGGGTTATTTTTTATGATATAATTGTTTTAACGGTTATTATAACGGAATCTGCCCATAGGTAAAAGGAGAAGGGAGCATATGAAGAACAGAATAATTAATATATTGATTTTGACTGACAGTCTTTTTAACGTAAATGATGAACAGAAAAAACTTATCACCGATATTGCAGAAAACGCGGTAGTAACGGTGGTTCCGAATAAAAGCGCCACCGGAGAAATGATAGCCGAGGCGGAAATTATATTCGGTTTACCTAAGCCGGCTGATCTTAAAAATGCAAAAAATCTCAGATGGCTTCAGCTTGTCAGTGCGGGAGCGGACAAATATATTGATAAAAATTTGTATGCAAATCGGGATATAATTTTGACCAATAGCAGCGGTGTATACGGTATTCCCATTGCCGAGCATGTATTTGCTATGATATTGGCTTTTAACCGCAATTTGCAGGAATATACACTCTTAAAGAAAGAAAAAAGATGGCATGTTATAAATGAAGTAAGGGAATTTTACGGCTCTACCGTCGGCGTAATCGGCCTTGGGGATATAGGCAGGGAGGTGGCCAAACGAGCCAAGGCCCTGGGCGCAAAAGTCATAGCCTTAAAGAAAAATCCTTCGGGAAAACCCGATTATGTTGATCAATTATATCTTACCGAAGAAATCGATGAAGTGTTAAAACAGTCGGATTATGTGATTCTTACCTTACCGGCAACAAATAAGACCAGGGGAATTATATCGGAAGAAAGACTGAGGATAATGAAACCCAATGCTTTTTTGGTTAATATAGGCCGTGGGGAACTTATTTGTCAGGAAGCTTTGGTAAAGGCTTTAAAAAACAACTGGATTGCGGGTGCCGGCCTTGACGTTACGACACCTGAACCGTTGCCTGAAGATAATCCTTTATGGGAACTGTCCAATGTAATGATAACCCAGCACAGTTCCGGCATATCAAAAGAAAATGATGCAAGAAGACTGAATATTTTCCTTGATAATCTGAAGAGATACCTAAATAATGAAAAGCTGAAAAACGAAGTTGATTTTTCGGAAGGCTATTGATTGTGAAAGAGTATTAGTTTGGAACGATGCCGGGTATTATTTCGTCTAAATGTCAGGATAATAACATTAATGGTTTCGGTTTTAGATTCCGGAGACTAAGGTGAAGGAAGTTATATTTAATTTAATCGGGAGGATTAATATGAAAAAGATATGTTATGTTTTATTCCTGGCAATAATACTCGGCATCGGTTTAACCGCCTGTTCCAAAAAAGAACCTTCAGAAGATACGGATAAAGACCCCGTGATAACTGAAAATAAGGATGCCTTGAATGACGAAAAAGAACAGTCAGATGATAAAAATCCGGCGACTGCCGGTAACGGGCCGTCCGGTTCCGGTGAATCGGCGGATACGGAATATAAGGTTTTCGAAGCCGATGTTATTGAAGCCGGTGAAAGATTGCTTGTGGCTCCCGATAAGGAAAGCACTGAATATTCTTCATCGGACAAAATATATGTCGGAATGGTGAAAGCGGCGGAAAAACCTGAATCCGTAAAACCCGGAGACAGGATAAAAATTTATTATAACGGTATGATCGCGGAATCTTATCCTGCCCAGATATCCGCGGATAAAATTGAAGTGACGGGACATAACCGGATTATTGACGGTATTTTTACTCTGATTGATGACATTTATCGGGAGGATACAGCCTTAAATGACGGTATTGCAATGATAGCTTTTAATATGAGCAAACTTGAGTCTTTAACCGATACGGAAATTGAAACCGTATTGGCTATGGCAAAGGAAGAATTCGGGCTGGACGTTATTCAGGGCACTTTTGATGAATTGGCGGAGCAGGGTTTAATCGATAAAGAGAAATTATACTTTGAAAAGGGCGTTTTAATTGAAATAAAAGATGATAAAATAAGCGGGAACAAAAGCAAAATATCCTGCGCCATCAGCAAATGGAGAAGCGGACTGGGTGCCATAGGCTGGGATGCCAAGGCAGAATTTGATGGCGAAAATTGGACTGTTACCAGAAAAAATTTATGGATCAGCTAATAAAATAAACATTTGACATAATCATTAATTCCGCTTGTGGCTTCAATTAAAAAGTGATAAGAGGTACAAATGAAATGGAAAGTTATAATTGCATTATCGTATTGAACAAGGAAAAAAGCCGCTTGTTATTTTGCAAAAGGATGAACGATCCTTACAAAGGCCTGTACAATTTTGTTGGAGGAAGGATAGAACCCGGAGAAGACTCAATCCATGCCGCTTACAGGGAATTATACGAAGAAACAGGTATCACAGATAAGGATATAACTTTGCATCCTTTTATGGATTATGTGTGGCATTTTCAGCACATAAGGATGGAAGTGTATGTAGGGGTGCTTAAGAATGAAGTTGAACTCCGCAAAGAGAAGCATCCCCTTTACTGGCTTGATATGTCCAGGGATTTTTTTGACATGAAGGTCTTTGCGGGAGAAGGGAATATCGGCCACATGGTTGAAATTCTTAAAATGACACAACTGCCCGAATAAGAACAATATTAAATATCAATCAACGGGTTTTTCTGTTTCTAAAAATTGTCCGGTTTTGCCCATATGGTAGGCAAGCCGGATTATTTCTTTTTCTTCGTCCGTCATTTCCCTGGAAAACATTTTTTCAAACTGCGCTATAAGCTTTGAAAAATTCAAAACCTTTTTAACCGTTTTTTTTGTCGTGTCTTTCGTTACAGGCTGATACAGGTTCGGTTTTATTGAGGAGCGAAAAAGTATTCTAAAAATCTCGGCGGTGTATAAGGCGTCATGTAGTGCGTCATGAAAAGATGAGCCTGTTTCAATGCCCATTTCCCTGGCACAGTAACTGAGGCTGAGCAGTCTTTTTTTTGATTGTCCGAGATGGACCGAAGCATAAGGTTGTATATTGATAAATTTTTGCGGTAAAAGGTTTTCGTCAAGGTTATGGTACATGATATTTTTATGAAGTGTTTTAATATCGGTAACACCCCACACACAAAGGGTGGTTTCGGTATCACCGATAAATTTGATAAAATCCTTATAAACTTGATCAAATCCCGCTTCGGACAGCAATTTTTCAGGGGTAATACCTGTAAGCTCAATAATATAGGGACTTATACGGGCGTAAATGGAAGGTTTGACATAGCGGTTAAAAGTATCTGTCATATTAAGATTTTCATCAAGCTTTACGGCGCCGATTTGGATGATTTCATACGGATATTTGCTTTTTGGCGATAAGATATTCGTTTCAGGCTCCGTATTTACTAGGGATTCCAGGTCTTGATTAAATTCCAGATCAAATACTACGTATTGCATGGCATACCTGCTTTCTTTTGCGTTGAATTATTTGTATTATTAAGTATAATACATTGTATCATTTTCTTTCATTTTAAGAAACAGGATATTCAATCTGCTTTTGTCATTGTGGACAGATATAACGCTGGTGCAAATATTATATGTATGATATAATAAACGAAAGTAAAATCTGCATTCAAGGAAAAATTTTAAGTCGAAGACTATATTTTAAAAAACCCATATTTTTATATAGAAGATATTACATAATGAGGTACGATGAAATCAACCGCGGGAAGACTGAAAGGTTCAATAATAAAAAGAATGGTCAATTGGAAATAAAGGATAAGGCAGTAAAGCAAACCGGAAAATTAATATTTTTGCCGTGTATTATATTATTCTTTTTGGCGTCGGGCTTTTTTATAATTCATAAGAACGGTAAAAATGATCTTGCATCATATCTGGAAAAAGGTGAAGTACTGATAGATTATACGTCGGACGAGTCATTCGCCTATGCGCTTATTAGCAAGCAGGGGGCTGACGGCTTGGAAGACTTTTTTGTGGCTTTTGAAAAAGACAGTGATGGTTGGAACAGAACATACGAAAAAAGTTTCAAAAATTATAAGGCATGGAAAATTGAAACGGCGGATATTGACGGTGATGAAAGGAAAGAAATACTGACTGCCGTAAGAAGTGCAGCACCTTTTGACAAGCAGGTTAAGAACCGGATGTTTATATTCAATTATACCGACGGCATTTTGGTTAAGAAATGGACCGGTTCGCAGATAGCCGGAACATGGAGGACTTTTTACACCGGAGACATATTTTCCGCCCCGGGATATGAACTTTTATTTATAGAATGTACCGATGAAAATGCCGAAAAAATAAGTGTCTATTCCTGGTTTGATTTCGGCTTTTTTAAGATAGCCGAAAGCGAGGCTTATGAAAAAATAGAAGATCTGAATGTGGCCGGAAGCAACCGTCTGGAAGTCACATACTTTGAAAAGAGCAAAAAATCCAATCATATTTTAAAAGCAAAAGCCGGTAAGTTAGTGGCTTTGACTCTGGAAGAACCGGTAAACAATCAGATTGCCACACATTAACGGGGGGTGCCAGCATGAAAACGAAAAAAATATTGGCGGTCATTTTGTGCGTATGCCTTATTGCTGCCGGATGCGGCAGGAAAAACGGGGATACGGGTATTCATGATTTATCGGACAATACAAGGCAGGAAAATACAAAGCGGGAGAGTACGGAAACGACAGATCAAACCGGTAATGATACGATATCGGAAAAAAACAGGAAGGATACACCGCAGTTTTTAAAACTTAATAATAAATGGTCGAAAGCAACTTTTGCCGGAAATGCAAAATCCGATTACAGGCCGGTTGTGGTAGAACCCAGGACGGAACCTTATGAAATTAAAGAAGACCTTTCAAACGTCGAGAATATCGATCAGTTTTCGGGTTTTACGGATGAGCAGAAAAAAATGCTGGCCGGAAACGGTTTCATCGTATTGCCTGGAGATAATACCAGAATGAACACCGTATACGACATAAATGCATATTTTAAGGTGCCCAATTTTATCACTTCCGATTCTGTTTTGCATCTGTATCATCAATTCTATAATAAATCATTGATGTTCGTTGAAAATGAGTATTTATACGGATATCTGGACCGTCTTACCGGACAGATGCTGGATAAATCGATCAGGTTGATGGATTATTTAAAGGACGAAGAATTAAAATCGCTGCAGGAAAAGAATATTGTTTATTTCCTGGTAGCCAGAATGCTGGCCCTTTCAACTACCGATATTGACATTAATGTCAAAGCCAGTCTTTATAATACAGCCAAAGAAGAATATGAGCTTGTCGAAAAGGCGGAAGGTTACGGTTTATCACCTCTTTTTGGCTTTGGTATCGATTATTCACAGTTTAAGATAAGGGGCCATTATACCTTCAGCGAGAATATGGGCCGATATTTCAAAACCATGATGTGGTTCGGCATTGCGCCGCTGCCGTTTATTGATGATGAAGGAAATATGATATACGGGAATATTTATCAGGCATTGCTTATGTCATATACAACTTTCCTTGATACGGACGATATTTGCGGCGCGGAACTTTGGGATAATATATACAAACCTACGGCACAATATGTGGGTGTTTCGGATGATATAAATGTATTTGTGATGAACGGTTTAAGACTGGCTGTTTATGGGGATATGGAGGACCCCAATATCTTTAATGACGAAGAATATAAGGATGAATTGACTAAGGCCGTTTTAAATTTACCCGAGCCGCAGATACAGGGAAAATATGTTGCGGTATCAACTCAGGCAGGCAAACAATTCCGTTATATGGGGCAGCGTTATGTAATGGACGCTTATATCCTGCAGGAACTTACGGATCCCTATTCAAGACCGCTTCCTTCGGCTCTTGACGTTATGGGAGTCTTCGGAAGCAAATATGCCGAAGCTCTGATGTTTAATCATTATAAGCCCCAGGAAACCTGGCCGGAATATGAAGAAAACTTTTATAAGCTGAGAGAAAAGATGGATAGTTACGGAGCGGATACCTGGGAAGAAAATCTTTACAACGGCTGGCTGTGGGCTATAGCGGAGTGCCTGAAAGAATATGACAAGGATTCGGGAATGCCGTTTTTCATGACCAATGATGCATGGAAAGCAAAGACGCTTAATACTGCGCTCGGAAGCTATACGGAACTTAAGCATGATACCGTTCTTTATGGAAAACAGGTCGCGGCAGAAGGCGGCGACGGAGAAATTATGGATATAGATGCCCACTATGTGGAGCCAAATATCAATCTTTACGGTAAACTTCTGTACCTGACGGAATACACTGTACAAATACTTAAAGAAAAAAATATGTTAAGTCACATGCTTGAATCCGCCTCTGAAAGTTACATAAACCTGCTGAAACTCCTGATAGAATGCAGCAGCAAGGAGTTAAGGAACGAAAAGCTGACAGAAGAGGAATATGACAGCCTTTATTCATACGGGGCATGGATGGAAAACATTTATAAAACCCTGGCTTACAATCTGTCGGATGAAGACGTTGAAATGACGGATTTGGTGGTAGCGGACATTGCTTCTAATCCTGGGCGGTATTTGTCCCTGGGGACAGGTTTCTTTGATTATATTTATGTGGTTGTTGAGATTGACGATAAACTTTATCTGACAAGAGGGGCCGTTTATTCGGCTTATGAATTTGTCAGCGACGAACGTCTTACCGATGAGGAATGGTGGGAACTTAACGGAATAAAAATAATCAGAGAAAAAACGGCAAATGATTCCGGGTTAACTTATGATTATCCGGTGTTTACGGAAGTTTCTGAACATCGTTCTGAACAGCCCGACTGGGTTAAAAAGTTTAAATCTTACGAAAATAATGTATCGATTAAAAAGATAGAAGTGGGTTGGTAGAAAAGAAAAATGCACCTGACTGGATTCGAACCAGCGGCCTTTCGCTCCGGAGGCGAACGCTCTATCCACTGAGCTACAGGTGCATAATGTTTCTATGAAATGTAACACACTCAACGTGAACATTATATACTAACAAAAAAATATTGTAAAGTTTTAAATTTGCCAAATTTGTTACAAATGTATTAAATATATTACATAAAAGTTAATCAGGAGCTTGACTTTATATATGGCGTTTGTTAAAATACCAATATCGAGAGGTATAAATCAAAACCAGGCTATGATATAAATGACTTAGACTAATAAGGAGAAGCCATGAAACTCAGGTACAAAAAAATAATACTGTTAACATCTTTGAGCACTATGGGTATAGGATTGTTAACATTATCGATCAGTCAGACCGGTTCCAAGTCGGAGGTTAATAATTCCGTTCAGGTGGAATCCGGCAATTTTGAGAGCGATAATGTTGAAGACAATATCGGCTATACCGATAATGATATCCAGAACGAAAATAATGCCGCAGTACGGGCATTGGCGGCAGCATCCGGATCGGAAGAAATGGCTGCGTCTCCGTCAGCCACTCCTACTCCTTCTCCGAGCCCGACACCGACTCCGTTGCCGGTATACTCGCTGGAAGAAGTTAAAGGAATGGATGAATTTATTGAGGAGTTTTATGTCGCCAAGACAGCCTGCGATGTGGATAAACTGAAAACCTTATATGACGATCCTTCCAAAGTGGAAACCAGGGAGCAACTGCAGTCCATGGTGCAGTATATTGAGGAGTACAGGAATATTAAGACATATTCCAAGAAAAGCATAGAGGAAGGGGCTTATATCGTTTATGCCTATCATGAAATTAAGTTTTCTAGCATTAATACTTTAGCCCCCGGACTGTCAAAATTCTATGTAAAGACGGATGAAAACGGCAATTTCAAGATTGTCAGTGAATTAAGTCCGGAAATAGAAGAATATTTTAACGCCAGAAACGAAGACAAGGATGTTTTAGAATTAATTGAAATGACAAATAAGAAGAGTGAAGAAGCAAAAGCGAAAGACGAAGATTTGATGCTGTTTTGGAACGCCCTCGATGAGCTGGCACAAAAGAATGAGAATCAATCGAAACGGAATAATTAGCGGATTATTGGCAAGACTATAAAATAAAGGCTAAAAGAGCTGTTTTAAGGATTAAGGGATGGTTAACCCGTAATTCCTTAAAACAGTTTTTTTATTAAATTCGTGCAGGACCAGCCATCATTATTGAATCGCAAAGTATTATGATACGGATTTGAACGTATGAATTATATCGGAAATCAAGTATGAAACATTAACAATATATGTAACAGAAGGAAGAAAATGTTTATTAACTAAATAAAGTAGACGAAAAAAATAAAATATTATAAAATATATATAATTATTTTTGACCATATAAACAGTCTGATTATGCTTTTTTCAAAGAAAAATTCTCTGAATTTTCTTTGCGACTTTTATAAAACATATTTATGATTACCGGGAATGATAAGTGTATATTCGAAAGAGCAGGTATTATGGACAGAATGGTTAATGACAACGGAATAAGGATAAATAAATTTTTAAGTGATGCGGGAGTTTGTTCGAGAAGAGAAGCGGACAGGTATATTGCCGAAGGAAAAGTAATGATAGACGGTAAACCGGCGGCATTGGGTTCCAGAGTGTATCTTGACAGCAAGGTTACATTTATGGGTAAGCCGGTTGGAATTGCGGGCAAAAAAGTTCTGATTGCCTTTAATAAACCCAAGGGAATTGTATGTACCACGGATTCACGGGATCCGGATAATATAATTGATTATATTAATTTCCCCGTCAGGATATATCCCATAGGAAGGCTTGACAAAGATTCCGAGGGATTGATACTGCTTACCAATGACGGAAGCATCGTAAACGGGATCTTAAGATCCAGGTACGATCATGAAAAGGAATATATTGTGACAGTCAACAGGGAAATTACGAAAGAGTTTGTTAAACATATGTCCGAAGGAGTTCCCATACTCGGAACGGTGACCAAGCCCTGTAAAGTTACGGTAATCGGCAAGAATACCTTTCGTATTGTTCTTACTCAGGGATTGAACAGGCAGATAAGGCGCATGTGCGAATATCTCGGATACAGGGTTACAAGGCTTGTACGAATACGGATTATGAATATAACCCTGGGTGATCTAAAAACCGGTAAATGGAGATATGTTACCGAGGATGAATTGAACGAATTGAAACGTTTAATAAGGAAAGGTAGATAGACAATGGCGGATGAGAAAAAAGACATTAAAGAAATAAAGAAGGAAATCGAAGAATTAAGAAAACAGATAGAATACCACAACGACAGATATTATAATCTGGATGATCCTGTAATTTCAGACTATGAATATGATCAGTTAACGTTAAGATTAAGAAAACTGGAAGAAGAATATCCCGAATTCAGGACTGCCGATTCCCCGACTCAGAAAGTTGGCGGCACAGCCAAAAGGGAAGCCGGTGTTTTGGTCAAGCACAATGTTCCTATGTTAAGCCTTCAGGATGTATTTTCCAGGGAAGAAGTATACGCCTTTGTTGAAAGGATTTTGAAAGAAAGAAAAGACAGCGTATTTGTCGTGGAAAAAAAGATAGACGGTCTTTCGGTAGCCTTACGTTATCAGGACGGGAAATTTGTACAGGGAATAACCAGAGGCGACGGTATCAATTATGGGGAAGACGTTACGGAAAATATAAGAATGATAAAAGATGTCGTATTCACATTAAAAGATCCCATACCATACCTTGAGGTCAGGGGAGAAGTCTATATGAAAATCAAAGACTTCGAAGCCGCAAACGAAAGGCTGGAAGCCGAAGGCAAAAAGGTATTTGCCAATCCAAGAAACGCGGCCGCAGGAACTTTAAGGCAATTGGATCCCAGGGTGGTAAAAGAACGTAAGCTTTCTCTTTTTATATTTAATGTGCAGGATGTTCGGGGAATTAAATTTACCGACCATTCCGAAAGCCTGGAGTGGCTCAGCGGGCAGGGATTTAAGGTGATTGAAGGATATAAGGTTTGCAAAACGGCGGATGAGGTATGGGAAGCGATTACCGAAATCGGTGAAACGAGAGGAAATCTTACTTATGATATAGACGGAGCCGTGGTTAAGGTAAATAATCTGGCTGACAGGGAGTATTTTGGCGCAACATCGAAAGTACCCAGATGGGCAATCGCATATAAATATCCTCCCGAAGAAAAAGAAACTGTTTTAAGGGAAATCAGGCTTTCCGTCGGCAGAACTGGTAGGATTACCCCGACAGCCATATTTGATCCGATACGTTTATGCGGAACCAATGTTGAACGGGCCACCTTGCACAATCAGGACAGAATAGATGAACTGGACGTAAGAATCGGAGACACAATCATTGTCAGGAAGGCCGGTGAGATTATACCGGAAGTGGTAGGTGTCGTAAAAGAAAAGCGGCCCGAAAATGCAAAACCTTATAAAATACCTCTTGTATGTCCGGCCTGCGGAGGCCCCGCAAGCAGAGACGAAAACACTGCGGATATAAGATGCAATAATCTTAATTGTCCGGCCCAACTGACTCAGCGTATTGTACATTTTGTCGGAAGAAATGCCATGGATATAAAAGGGTTCGGGGAAGCTTACATTGAGGCCCTTATAAAAGAAGGCTATGTTAAAGATATAGCGGATATTTATTACCTTTATAAATTCAGGGATGAGTTGATTGAAAAAGGATTAATCGGCAAGGAAAAGAATACCGACAAATTGTTGCAGGCCATCGAGGAAAGCAAGAAAAATTCCATAGACCGTCTGATTACCGGATTTGGAATAAGAAATATAGGCCCCAGGGCAGCCGTCTCACTGATGAACCATTTCAAATCGATCCGCCGCCTGCAGGAAGCTACCTACGAAGAACTGATTGAAGTGGAGGATATGGGGGATATAAGCGCAAGATCGGTACTGGACTTTTTCTCTAATCCTGTGAACACAGATATTTTATCCAGACTTGAACAGGCCGGAGTGAATTTCCGGATGTCTGATGAACCTGCCGATAATGATGCGAAATTAAACGGCTTGACTTTTGTTATAACGGGTACACTGCCTTCAATGGGAAGAAGCCAGATGGAAGAGCTGATAAGAAAACATGGTGGAAAAGTGTCGGGCAGCGTATCCAAAAAAACCGATTATGTTATAGCCGGTGAAAATCCGGGAAGTAAATTAACCAAAGCAGAACAGTTGGGTATTAAGATAATTTCTGAAGACGAACTTTTAAAAATGGTAGAATAAAACATGAAGCTGAAACAGTTGATTTATTACGGCAATCATGTTATCATTGAATTTGTTATTTCTTTCACAATAGGAAATTAGTTTGATTTTTATATGGGAAATTATTCTCATTAAGGATGTATATTTACCTGAGCTATTTTTAGCGCAAGAAAATTGAATGTTAAAAGAGTATCGCAGGCAAAAGACTTTTAACTTGTGTAGTATAAATGTAAAAATATTAAATCGGTGATAAATTATGCCCATAAAAGTACAGAGCGATTTACCTGCAAAAAAGATTCTGGAAGACGAAAACATATTTATAATGGATGAATACAGGGCACTGCATCAGGATATCCGTCCCCTTCAGATTGCTATTTTGAATTTAATGCCCAATAAAGAGGAGACGGAAGTTCAGCTGCTGCGCAGCCTTTCGAATACTCCGCTGCAAGTCGATATTACTTTTCTTACGACGGGAACTTATGTGGGAAAGAATACTCCCACGAGTCATCTTGATCAGTTTTATTTGACATATAATGATGTATGCGATCGTAAATTTGACGGTCTTATTATTACTGGTGCCCCTGTTGAACTTATGGAATTTGAAGAAGTGACTTATTGGGATGAACTGGTAAGCGTTATGGAATGGTCAAAAACCAACGTAACGTCTACCTTGCATATATGCTGGGCGGCCCAGGCGGGACTGTATTACCATTATGGAATAAAGAAAAGAAAACTTGATAAGAAGATGTTCGGGGTATTCGAACATCGTGTTTTAAAGCGCAGGGAACCGCTGGTTCGTGGTTTTGACGACATATTTTATGCACCACATTCAAGACATACGACTATAGATAAAGAAGATATATTAAAACATAAAGATTTGGAGATTCTGGCGGAATCGGATGAAGCCGGTGTTTTTCTCGTAATGGCTCAGAACGGAAAGCAGATTTATGTAATGGGACATCCGGAATATGACAGGTTTTCACTGGACAAGGAATATAAAAGAGATATTGAAAGAGGGCTTGATATAGATCTTCCTGTAAATTATTATCCGTCTGATTGTCCGGATAACCGTCCCAATCTTATATGGAGAGCCCATTCAAATACTTTGTATACCAACTGGTTGAACTACTACGTATACCAGGTTACTCCGTACGAGTTAAATTAAAGATGCCGATGACAGAACAGCACAAATAGTTATTATGCTTATTGGGGGAAGTATAAATATGAATCATTTCAAAACATTACAACATTGGGGGAAATATCATGGTAATAAATAAAATAACACTGATAAATCCGACTCTGTTTATGATATCTGTTATTGCATCGGCGTGTTGTTGTATTTTTTGTGTCGTTATATTGATTATTCTTATTCTTTATAAATACAGATTTGATAAATCTGCAATTGAATTGAGTAAGATTACCAACAACATCCGTGCCGGTCTTGTTCATTTTATACCGGGAGATGTCTGTAATATCCGTTATGCGAGTAAGGGATTTTATGAACTTTTGGGTTATTCACAAAAGAAGGAAAATATCTTGAATAAATGCAGTCTTATAGATTTTATTTATCCAAAAGACAAAGGCGTCTTCGTAAAAAGAATAAATGACAATGAAAGTACATCAATCAATACGGAAGTTCGTTTGGTGAGAAAAGACGGACTTGTTGTATATTGCCTTATGAACGGCAATTGCGTTGTTTCCAAGGACGGCAGACGTTCAATATCGGCGGTTTTTGTGGATATAACCGAACAGAAAAAAATGCAGGAAAAGCTCAGGGTGGACAGGGAGCGTTACAGAATCGCGGCAGAACTTTCAAAAGATGTACTGTTTGAATATTTTATCGATACCGATATGATGGTTTATAATGACAGATACAAGGAATTGTTCGGAAAGGATCCTGTCATACAGAATTTTGTAAAATCATCCTTTGAACGCAATGATTATGTCCATCCGGATGATTATGGCCTGTTTATGGAATTTTGCAGCAAGTTGGCGCAAGGAAAGGATTTTGTATCGGCTGAGATTCGTTTTAAGAGATATCATAGTGATTATATATGGTGCCAGATAATGGGTAAAACCATTTATGATGAAGATGAAAAACCGAGCAGGGTTATAGGTAAAATAGTAAATGTTGACGATCAGAAACGGGAATTGGATGCTTTGGAGTATAAAGCCACCAGAGATCCCCTGACAGGAGTGTATAACAGGGAAATTACGATTAAAAAAATAGAAAAGTATATAAACGGAAATAAAAACGGCAAACATGCCCTGTTGTTCATAGATTTTGACGATTTCAAGAAAGTTAATGACAATTACGGGCATTTGCAGGGTGATAAGGTACTTACTTATGTAATCAGGAAGATTAAGAGCGTTTTTGCGGAAGGTGAAATAATAGGCAGGATCGGCGGAGATGAGTTTGTGGTATTTATCGGCTATATCGAAAGCAAAGAACAGGTGGCAGGCAAAGTTGATACCATTATCAACGTTCTTAATACCACTTACGAGGATGAAAACTGTACCATAAATATATCAGGCAGTGTAGGCATTGCCTTGTATCCTGAAGACGGCCTTAATTACGAGCAGCTGATAGACTGCGCAGATAAAGCATTATATTATGTGAAAAGCAAAGGTAAGAATAATTATATGTTCTATAAATCGATTACCTGAAATCGGATTTTGAAATTGTTTTTGTTATCGTAAACAGTATTAAGCATATAACGCAGAACAGAAGACAGAAGCAAAGAAGGAAAACTGTCTGATGGATCTGCGTTATTTTATTTAAATATTCGTAAACGCACTTTATCAAATATCCTGCCGTTGCCACTATAATGCCCGGTTTTAATAAACTGTTAACCGCATCAAACTGCAACCGTACGTTTCGTACGATATAAAAAGAATCCATAAAAGTAACGATTAGCTGACCGATCAGAAGAGCGGTAAGATAGCCGTTTATGCCTTTTTTGGGTACCAATATGATAATTATTATTATTTTTATTAGCGTTCCGGTTATGGAATTTGCAAAGGTAACGTGGGTTTTCCCGAGGCCGTTTATAATACTTCCCAAAGTGGTTGTAAGATATATCAGCGGACATAACCAGGCCAGGACAATCAGGTATCTGCCCGCTTCTTCATTATTAAAAATATATAATCCCAAATTTTTTCCGAAAATTAAAAAAATGCCCGTGCTGATTATGCCGATAAGAAGGCTGTATTTTATGGAAACGGAAGATGTTTTTCCTATTAAGTATTCATTGTCCATAGCCTGAGCTTCGGATACCGCAGGCAGAAGCAGTACGGCTAAAGCATTGATAACCGCAGTAGGAAACATTATAAACGGCATTGACATTCCCACCAGGGTGCCATAAGTGCTTAAGGCCATTTCGGTAGTCAGTCCGGATCTTTTTAGCATGGCCGGTATCAGGACGGATTCTATACTGTGAAGAACATTTATAAGCAAACGGTTCGTTGATAGAGGAATGCTTAATATCAATATTTTCTTTGCTATGGTTCTGCTTTTGTCGGAAACCGCATCGGGGGCGGGACCGGGGTACAGTAATCTCTTTGGCGATTTTGTCATGAATAAAGACAGAAAGTTATAAAGGCTGGAAGCAATTTCTCCTATTACCAGTCCGAAAACCGCCATTTCACAGGTAACATTCAAATTCCCTTTTCCTAAGGTATAAGCAACAATATATACGACAATCACCCGGATAATTTGTTCAAGCAGTTGGGTAGAAGCCGGAACGCCTGTTTTTTTCAAACCGTAATAATATCCATTTATGGATGATGTAACGGCACAGAACGGAAATACCATTGATAAAATCCTTAAGGAAGATGCGCTTCTCGGTTCCAGCAGGAAATGATATGCGACAGCTTCGGAAAACTTATATAATAGAACGGACAAAACAGAAGCCACCGATACGGAAAGCAGAAGGCCGACTTTTAATATTTTACCGATATTTTTATGGTTTTTTCTGCCCATTTCTGCGGCAACTAGCCGTGATATGGACGTTTGTATGCCGGAAGCATAGACAGTAAAAGCAATACTGTAGATAGGGAATATAAGTTGATATATGCCGAGCCTTTCGGCTCCCATTACTTTGGATAAGAATATTTTATAGAAAAAACCTATAACTCTGGTAAGAAATCCTGCCAGAGTCAGAATCATTGTTCCCATGAGGATATTTCTTTTGCCGATTTTTTTTATACTCTGAATTCTTATTCTGTTCATAAAGCTACCCGGTCAATATGGTTCTTTATTAAATATATTTGCGTGATTTAAAACTTATGTGTGGACGTGAGCAAATATTAAAGTGTAAAGGCAGAAATCAAATAAATGTACGTACAACTCAAAAAGAAAAGTGTACAACTTTATATAGAATAGACAAAAATAAACAATATATGTATATATGTGGTTTGTATAAAATAAATATTTTTTTAATTAATTAGGATACAATGTAAATAAAATGTATTGACAAGTTATTACATATTGGATATATTATAAGTGTAAATAACCAAATTAGGGATTATTTTAGTTAAAATAAACAATTAAATAAGGGGATATCAGAAGGGAGTGAATGAAATATGTACAATTATGCTTTGTGAAGAAAAATAAATACAATTATTTAAAATGTATAGGAAAATGTATAATTGAATATGAGAGGGAGGAATAGTTATGAAAAAAATTGTCAGAAAATCTTTGTGTGTAATGCTGGCGGTTTTACTGGTATTCAATTTGGCAGCATGTAGCAAAAAGACTGAGACAACTTCAGGGGGAACTAATTCAGGAACGGAATCATCTTCGGAAAACAAGACAAAGACAGAATCCAAGGGTAAAAAAGTCGGCGTAGCAATGCCTACCCAATCTTCACAAAGATGGATTCAGGACGGTGCAAATATAAAAGAACAGCTGGAAGCTCTTGGATATGAAGTTGACCTGCAATATGCAGAGGACGATGTACAGGCTCAGGTATCTCAGATCGAAAATCTTATCACCAACGGAGCAGATTGCCTGGTTATTGCGGCTATTGACTCATCCGCATTGGTTAATGTTTTGGCAGAGGCAAAGAAAAACAATATTCCTGTAATTGCATATGACCGTTTGCTTATGGATACGGATGCCGTTTCATATTATGCAACATTTGATAATGAAGGCGTCGGTGTCGTCATCGGTAAATATATCGAAGAAAAAATGAAATTAGCAACTGCGAAAGAAGAGGGAAGATCCTATAATATTGAGTTCTTTATGGGATCTCCTGATGACAATAATGCAGTATTCCTGGACAGAGGTGTACATAAGGTTCTGGATCCGTATTTGGAGAACGGTGTTCTGAAATGCCAGTCGGGTCAGACCACATTTGATCAGACCAATACTTTACGCTGGAGTCAGGAAACTGCACAGAAACGCTGTGAAGATATCCTTTCCGGATTTTATGCCAGTGGGGAACATCTGGATATCGTAGCAAGTGCTTTTGACGGTTTGAGTTACGGCATTGCTGCTGCATTGATGGGTGCCGGATATACACCCGGTTCTGATGACTGGCCTTTGATCACAGGACAGGATGCCGAAATTATGGCTGTAAAGAACATAATTTCCGGAAAACAGTCCATGTCAATATTCAAAGATACCAGATTGCTGGCGCAAAAGGCGGTTACAATGGTTCAGGCGGTTCTGGAAGGTAAAGAACCGGAAATCAATGATACAACAACATATAACAACAATGTATTGACAGTTCCTTCTTATCTTTGCACACCGGTGCCGGTTGATAAAGACAATTACAAAGAAGTATTGATAGATTCACAATATTACACCGAAGATCAGCTGAAATAATTTTCGGGTAAGCCAAAAGGTGGCAACCTAGGTTGTCACCTTTTGTAATAAAAAATATTCATGGAAACCAGATTAGAGGGAGCTGAAGAAATGTCTGATGTAATTTTGGAAATGAACCATATAACCAAAGAATTTTCAGGTGTTAAAGCTCTGGATGATATAAATTTGAAAGTAAAACGGGGAGAAATTCATGCGCTGTGCGGAGAGAACGGAGCGGGAAAATCAACTCTGATGAACATTCTGTCGGGTGTGTATCCATATGGTTCATATTCGGGAGAAATTGTCTATAACGGGGAAGTATGCAGATTCCGAAATATTAAGGACAGTGAGAGCAAGGGAATAGTCATAATTCATCAGGAACTTGCCTTAAGTCCTTACCTTTCCATTGCTGAAAATGTATTTATCGGTAATGAAATTGCGAAAAGTGGAGTTATTAACTGGACAAAAACCATGCAGAAGGCAAGAGAAATGCTTACCATTGTAGGGCTGGAAAACGAGAATCTGAATGTTCCCGTAGGTTCTCTCGGTGTCGGAAAACAGCAGTTGATAGAAATTGTAAAAGCATTGGCCAAGAAGGTGGATTTATTAATTCTGGATGAGCCTACGTCAGCTTTAAACGACGAAGAAAGCAAACATCTTCTTGATATAATACTGCAACTTAAGAAAAAAGGAATTACATGCATATTAATTTCACATAAATTAAATGAAATAAGCTATGTCGCAGATACAATAACAATTATTCGTGACGGTAAAACGATTGAAACTCTTGAAAAGGGCAAGGATGATATATCGGAGGACAGAATTATCAGGGGAATGGTAGGACGTGAAATTACAAACCGTTATCCGCCACGGGACTGTAAAATCGGTGATGTGATATTTGAAGTAAAAAACTGGAATGTTTATCATCCTGAGGATGAACATAAGAGAGTAATTAAAGACGTTTCCTTCTATGTAAGAGCCGGCGAGGTTGTAGGCTTTGCCGGTCTTATGGGTGCCGGAAGAACGGAACTGGCCATGAGTTTGTTCGGCAGAGCTTATGGACAAAAAATTTCGGGCCAGATATTTAAAAACGGCAAAGAGCTTCATTTAAAAACTGTCAGTGATGCCATTAAGAATAAAATAGCATATGTTTCTGAAGACAGAAAAAATCACGGTTTAATACTGATTGATGATATAAAACACAATATTTCACTGGCAGCCTTAAGAGATTACTTCTCGGAGAGAGGGGTTATAAATCAATACGAAGAAATTTTATCCGCTAACGAATATAAGAAAAAGATTGGAATTAAGGCCAAAACCGTTGAACAGCAGGTGGGAGCGCTATCCGGCGGTAATCAGCAAAAAGTCGTATTGGCAAAATGGATGGTGACTGAACCCGATATCCTGATTTTGGATGAACCTACCAGAGGAATTGATGTAGGTGCAAAATATGAAGTACATTGTATAATAAATGATTTGGCCAAAGCTGGAAAGGGAATTATTTTCATCTCTTCTGAAATGCCTGAAATTATAGGTATGTGTGACAGGGTATATATTTTGAATGAAGGGGAAATTATCGGTGAATTAACCAAGGAAGAACTTTCTCAGGAAAAAATAATGAAATATATTATATCACATCAGGGGAGGAGAAAGCATAATGGAAAGTAAGAAAATAAACCTTGATATGAAAAAATATGGTATGATCCTTGCCATGATTGCTATCTTCATTGTTTTCAATATCTTATCAGGCGGCAAGAATGCGACACCCATGAACATCAATAACCTGGTCATGCAAAACGGTTATGTCGTCATTTTGGCTACCGGCATGCTTTTATGTACACTGACGGGAAATATCGACCTGGGTGTCGGTTCAATTGTGGCTCTGACGGGAGCAATTTGCGCGATTATGGTTCTGGACTATAATATTCCGGTGCCGGTTGCATTTCTTATTGTTATTGTGGTAGGATTATTGTGCGGTATGTTTGCGGGCTTCTTTATTGCCTTTTTGGATATTCCGCCGTTTATTGTTACATTGGCTACAATGCTGATGGGCCGTGGCCTTACATATGTGGCTTTAAAAGCCCAAACCAAAGGGCCGCTGCCTAATTCATATACAATGGTAGGAGCCGGCTATCTTCCGACAATCAATATCGGAACAAGCGATGCGCCGGTTGATTTGCTGAGCATTCTGGTTGCGGCGGTTGCCAGCGTATTTATTATACTTTCTGAGTTTAAATCCTATAGAACAAAAAGAAAGTACGGTTTCGACGTAAATCCGTTATGGCAAATTGCCATTAAGGACGCAGTGATACTGGCGATACTGTGGTTTTTCATGATAAAGCTGGCAACTTACAGGGGAATGCCTATAGTATTATTGTTAATGGCTATTATAGTGGGCATTTATCATTTTATTACAACCAAAACGGTGGCAGGCCGTCATATATACGCATTGGGCGGCAATGCCAAGGCGGCAAGATTATCAGGTATTAATACCAGAAAAGTATTTTTCTGGGTATATACAAATATGGGACTGCTCAGCGCAATTGCCGGAATTGTTTTGTCGGCAAGAAATGCATCCGCTACGCCAAAAGCCGGTGACGGTTTTGAAATGGATGCAATTGCTTCATGTTATATTGGCGGTGCGGCTACTTCCGGCGGTATCGGTACAATTATAGGTGCGGTTGTCGGTGCTCTGATTATGGGCATTTTAAACAACGGTATGTCCCTTATAGGATGGTCAACGGATATTCAAAAGGTTGTAAAAGGATTGGTCCTGTTGGGAGCCGTTACGGTAGATTTGGTATCCAAACGGAAGAAATAGCTTGGAATTTATAACTCGATGTGACCGGAGGAAATAATGACAGAAAAAGTACCTAAATATCTGGAGATAGTAAATTGGGTTAAAGCACAAATTAATAAAGGAGAGCTTAAATTAGGAGACAAATTGTCAGAAAAATTTTTAAGTTCAATGTTTTCCGTAAGCAGACAGACAGTGCGCCATGGTATCAGCAAACTGAAAGAGGAAGGGTATGTAAAAAGCGTACAGGGAAGCGGTACCTACATATGTGACAATACAAGGGCGAATTTGCCAAGAACATATAATATTGCCGTAGTAACCACATATGTGGATCGATATATATTTCCTAATGTTATAAGAGAAATCGAAAAGGTTTTATCGGATGCAGGGTATTTTACGCAAATAGCCTTTACGCATAATACTCTGGAAAAAGAATCTGAAATCCTTCACAGGTTTTTAGAAAACAACGTGGATGGCATTATAATAGAACCTACAAAAAGCGGCCTGCCCAACCCTAACATCGAGTTATACGTTGAACTTAAAAAGCGAAAAATACCTATTATCTTCATTAACAGCTATTATCCTGACCTTGATTTGCCTCATGTTAATATGGACGACAAAAAGGCCGGATTACTGGCGGTTAATCATTTGATTGAAGCAGGACATAAACGGATTGCGGGTATATTTAAGGCGGATGATCGTCAGGGACATTTCCGTTATTCCGGATATATAGAAGGTTTGTTAAAAGCAGGCATCCAAATTCATGATAATGATATCATCTGGATTGATACGGAAGACACTTATCATATGTATTATAATGAAAAAAGAATTTTAGACCGTATAAAGGAATGTACAGGCTGCGTTTGTTATAATGATGAAGTGGCCGTATCAATTGTTGAAATATGCAAAAAGAACAACATTAGTATACCTGATCAATTTTCAATTGTGAGCATTGATGACTCGGATTTGGCGGCCAATTGCGATGTTCCGCTGACTTCCGTGGCATATCCTATTAAAGACCTGGGGGAAAAGGTGGCTCAGAATTTACTTAAGTTAATTAAGAACGAATCATTTAATGCCACATATGAATTTGTACCCACAATCACGATTCGAGATTCTGTAAGAAAAATATAAATTTAAAACAAAAATTACCGGAGTGACCCCCGGCGGTAAAATTGCCGCCGGGGTTTTTTGATGGAAAATAATCTGTTTAAACAGATTAATTATTTTATAATTTTATTATTGACAAATAAAATGCAGAATGCTATATTTAATTCCGAGTAAATTAATATGAATTAAATCAGTAGGAATTTGTATAAGAAAGAAATCGCAGTGACTGACTGCGGCATAAGCTTAGCAGGAGGTTCTAGTATGAAATTAACTACCAGGGGAAGATACGGACTTAGAGCCGTACTTGACCTAGCTGTCAATAACGATAAAGAGGCGGTTTCACTGAGTGAGATTGCCGAAAGACAGGGAATATCCATGAACTATCTGGAGCAATTGATAGCGAAACTGAAGAAATCAGGTATTGTTCAGGGAATCCGCGGAGCACAGGGCGGTTATGTACTGGCAATGCCTGCGGAGGAAATATCGGTGGGCGATATCCTGCGCGCTTTGGAAGGAGACTTGATTCCCGTAGACTGTTCCGAATTAAATAATGGTGACACACCATGTATTAATTCGGATACTTGTGTAACAAAATATGTTTGGAAGCGTATTAGTGATAGTATAAATGACGCTGTAGACGGCATTAAGCTGTCGGACTTGGTTGAAATAAGCAGGGAGCTTCAAAAAGAGGGGAAAGTCGAAAAAAACAGAATGAAACAGACATGTTGATATTCCGCGATAGCGGACTTGCTATAACACTTTTGTTATAAAATAAATATATTTAGGAGATGACAACATGGAAAAGAAGATATACCTTGATAATGCTGCTACCACAAAAGTCAGACCTGAAGTAGTAGAAGCCATGCTTCCTTATTTTAATGAGTTGTATGGCAATCCCTCCAGTGTATATGAGTTTGCCATGCAGAATAAGAAAGCAATCGACGATGCAAGATCAATCATAGCCAAGGCCATCGGAGCCGAGACTAACGAAATTTATTTTACCGGAAGCGGTACCGAAGCGGATAACTGGGCGCTTGTAGCCACCGCAGAAGCTTATGAAAAAAAGGGAAAACATATTATAACTTCAAAAATCGAACATCATGCCGTATTGCATACCTGCGAATACCTTGAAAAAAGAGGGTTTGAGGTCACATATATTGACGTTGATGAATTTGGGTGCGTCAAACTGGACCAATTGGAAAAAGCCATCAGACCCGATACCATATTGATTTCCGTTATGTTTGCCAACAATGAAATCGGCACCATTCAGCCGATTAAGGAAATCGGAGAAATTGCAAAGAAGCATAATATTATTTTCCATACGGACGCAGTACAGGCATTCTGCCAGTTGGATATAGATGTTAACGATTTGGGAATTGATCTGCTTAGCGCCAGCGCTCACAAGGTTAACGGGCCTAAAGGAATCGGGTTCTTGTATATAAGGAAAGGGGTAAGAATCGGTTCGTTCATCCACGGAGGGGCCCAGGAACGCGGCAGAAGAGCAGGTACCGAGAATGTACCTTCTATCGTAGGATTTGGCAAAGCCGTGGAAATTGCCATGGCCAATATGAAGGAAAGAACCAAAAAGGAAACGGAGCTCAGGGATTATCTTATTAAACGGATACTTGCGGAGGTTCCTTACACAAGGCTTAACGGGCACAGAACAAAAAGGCTGCCCAATAATGCCAATTTCAGCTTCCAGTTTATTGAAGGAGAATCCCTGTTGATAATGCTGGATATGAATAATATCTGCGCATCCAGCGGATCGGCATGTACTTCAGGGTCCCTCGATCCGTCCCATGTTCTTTTGGCAATAGGGCTGCCTCATGAAATTGCCCACGGTTCACTGCGTCTGACATTGAACGATGAAATTACCTTTGAAGATATCGACTACACGGTTGAAAAAATCAAGGAAATAGTTTACAAGCTGCGTCAGATGTCACCGCTGTATGAAGATTTTGTTCGCAGCAGCGGAAGATAAATAATATATATTGCAAGTAATACAGACTTATAATAATAAAGACTTATTAATAAAGGCTAAATAATGATGGTAACTTATGTTTTTGATAAGTAAATTATGGCGGAGGAAAAACTATGTACAGCAAAAAAGTAATGGATCATTTCACAAATCCAAGAAATATGGGAGAAATCGAGAATCCCAGCGGAGTCGGAACCGTTGGTAACGCCAAGTGCGGAGATATAATGAGAATGTATTTGGATATAGATGAAAACGGCATAATCAGGGATGCTAAATTTAAAACATTCGGTTGTGGCGCTGCGGTTGCAACCAGCAGTATGGCAACAGAGCTGATTAAAGGAAAGACAATTCAGGAAGCCCTTAAAGTTACAAATAAGGCTGTTATGGAAGCGCTTGACGGGCTGCCTCCCGTAAAGATTCACTGTTCACTTCTGGCTGAGGAAGCAATTCATGCGGCTTTGTGGGATTATGCCGAGAAACACGGTATCAAGATTGAAGGTTTGCAAAAGCCTAAGAATGATATCAGTGAGGGAGAAGAGGACAAGCAAGAATAACAGACTTAAGTCAGAATGGAGTAATCGATGCAGAAAGTAGTTGTTGGGATGTCCGGAGGAGTGGATTCCTCTGTGGCAGCGTACCTGTTAAAAAAACAAGGCTATGACGTCATTGGTGTGACGATGCAGATATGGCAGGATGAAGATGTCTGTACCATATCGGAAAACGGGGGCTGCTGTGGCTTGAGCGCGGTTGAGGATGCAAGAAGAGTGGCTTCTGTTTTGGATATTCCTCACTATGTTATGAATTTCAGGAAAGAATTCAAGGAAAGCGTCATAGATTATTTTGTGTCAGAATATGTTACAGGGAGGACTCCGAATCCCTGTATAGCATGTAACAGATTTGTAAAATGGGAGGCACTGCTTACCAGAGCTTTATCCATAGGTGCTTCCTATATTGCCACCGGCCATTATGCCACCGTAACAAAACTGGAAAACGGCAGGTATACAGTTAAAAAATCCGTGACAGAGGCTAAGGATCAAACCTATGCTTTATATAATCTCAATCAATATCAGCTTGAGCATACCCTTATGCCAGTCGGAGAGTATACCAAGGATCAAATTCGGGCAATTGCCCGGGAGCTGAACCTTCCCGTTGCCAATAAGCCGGACAGTCAGGAAATCTGTTTCGTTACCAATAACGATTATGCACAGTTTATCAAAGAATATCTGAGTAACGAAGAAAACAGGAAGATAATTGAAGAAAGAAGAATACAATATATTCAGGAAATGGAGAGAACAGGATACGGTTTCACTCCGGGAAATTTCGTAGATACCAAAGGAAATATTCTGGGGAGACACAAAGGACTTGCCCATTATACTGTGGGTCAGAGAAAAGGCCTGAATCTGGCCCTGGGCAGACCGGTCTTTGTCCTGGAATTAAGACCTGAAACCAACGAGGTTGTTATCGGAGACGCCGATGATGTTTTTACCGATAGGTTTTATGTGAACAACCTTAACTTTATGGCTATAGAGGATTTGGAGGATGAGATGGTGGTAACCGCCAAAATCCGTTACAGCCATAAAGGAGCCAGATGTACCATTAAAAGAACGGACGAAGACGAATTATTGTGTGTTTTTGACGAACCCCAAAGGGCGGTTACTCCCGGACAAGCTGCCGTCTTCTACAAGGACGACTGCATTGTCGGCGGAGGAACCATACTGGGGAAAAGATGATATTTTATGACGGATTTTATCGTAAAAGTCACCGGGTAATATATTCCATTATAATTTTATCATGACAGGCTTGCCTTTCCTGAATATTGTATAATACCTGAAGCCAAGCTCTTTTAAAAGGGCTTCGGCCCGTCCGAATTCGTGGCAAAGATGTTCCGGCTTATGGGCGTCTGAGCCTACCGTTATTAACTCACCGCCAAGTTCTTTATATCTTTTTAAAATCTCGGTCTTGGGATGCGGATGCCCAAGGCCGTATTTATATCCTGAGGTGTTTATTTCTATTCCCTTCCCGTTATTTAATAAAGTTCTTAATATCTCATCTATGATATCCGCATAGTCGGCATATAAATATTCCTTATAATTTACCTTGCTTCCCGGAGCATAGCGAACTATATAATCCATATGGCCGCAAACATGGAAACCCTGGTATGTTTTACAGCATTCCATGATTGTTTTGAAGCATTTATGTATACCTTCCTTTTCGGTTATATGCTCCCAGTAATGCGGATAGTAAGGATCCATCCCGTCAACCACATGGACCGAACCGATTATGAAATCAAAGGGATATGAATTTATCAGGGTATACATGGAATCGGTTATCTGTGGCTGTAATCCAAGCTCAACTCCGGCCAGAATCTCAATTTGAGACCGGTACTTTTCTTTCAGCATTTCTATGGTCTTAAAATATTCCTCGGTATCGAATTCAAAAGCAAGTCCATATATTTTGGGGTAATCATAATCCATGTGGTCTGTAAAACACAATGTCTTTAAGCCTGTTTTTATAGCCTTTTTTACCATGGCTTCCATTTCTGCCTTCCCGTCGGCGGAAAAGGCGGAATGAACATGAAAATCCGCAGTAATCATAGGGTTATCCTCCCGACAGTATTATTGTATTAAATCCTGTTGTCAGTCTTCGATGGTTCTGATGCCGGATATGTCCGTATCAGCCATCATGGAATAGTAAGTGTAATAAATAACAAAGCCCGGTTTTGAACTTTTCGGCTTCTTTATGTTTTTCACCTGAGTGTAATCAACCTCAACTTTTTTTGCATCTTTGGCCGAACTGAAATAAGCTGCCAGACTTGCGGCTTCTTCGAAAGTTCTGTCCGGCAGTTCGTCTCCGCCGGATTTTACGATTACATGGGAACCGGGATGGTTTTTGGCGTGAAACCACCAGTCGTTTTTGTCAGCCAGCTTAAAAGTAAGTTCTTCATTCTGATAGTTGTTCTTGCCCACATATATATGATATCCGTCGGAAGAAATGTAATGAAGAGGCCTGCTTTTTGCGTTTCTTCCGGAATGTTTCGAAGAAGTTTTGTCGGAGCTTTTCCTCTTGATATAACCGTATTCCATAAGCTCGTGCTTTATTTCCGCCAAATCGGCTTCATCCGTGGCAATTTCCAGTGAGTTTTGTATGGATTTTAAATGGTCAATCTCATCCTTGGTCTCCTGTATCAGTTCAGTCAGTGCCTCATATGTCCGTTTCAGCTTATTGTATCTTTCAAAATAGTGTTGGGCATTTTCCATGGGAGTAAGAGTAGGATCAAGCGGTATGCGGATTTCTTCATTATTATTATAATAATTGGGTGCCACAAGTTCTTTAGCGCCCGGTTCCAGATTATATCCGTAAGCGGTTATAAGCTCTCCGTATATTTTATATTTATCCCTGCCTTCGGTATCTTTGAGCTGTTTAAGCTGCAGGTCATATTTTTTGGCGTTTCTTTCTATGGCATTGGCAACTGATTTCCTTAGTTCCGCAGATTTCTGCTTCATGACGGAAACCGCATTTTTTTCGGCATAAAATGATTCCAGCATTTGCGAAACGGAGGTAAATGTTTTTATCTCAAAATTAGCGGTATCTGAATAACAGGTCAGAGGAATACTGGAAAATTCCACGGGCCCCTGTTCTCCTATAACAATATGAGGGGAGAATTCATTATTCTTCACCATCTGTATAATCCGATCAAAATTTCTGTATAAATGTAATCCCGTATCTTCGTTAAGTATCGTGGTGGAAGCGCCGGAATCTACAGAAGCACGATGGCAGATTTCGTTGGCTATTAAGGGGCTGATGCCGGTTAATCCTGTGTAGATGGCTTTTCCGATGGGCTGGTTTTTGGATAAAATATGTTCCCAGAAAGCAGGGTAATCGATGCTTAAAGGATCGTATTTTTCGGATGTTTGCGGAATGAAATATTCCCTGCCGGGAAGAACTTCACGGACCGAACTCATAAACTGGTTGACCCTTTTAATGCTGTCAATGATAATCATGTTGTCATCGCAAAGGATTATGTTGCTGTGCTTCCCCATAAGTTCAATTATAAGATATTTAAGTTTGAGATCGCCCAGATCGTCCATATGTTCCAGCTTTATCATGACAACCCGTTCAAGACCGGGTTGGACAATATCGATTATTTTTCCGTTGTTAAGATATTTACGAAGAAGCATGCAAAAATTGGGCGCCGTCAGTGGACTGGGTTTTGTGATTTCGGTCAGGTAGATTAACGGCAAGCCGGCGGCTGCCGAAAGAAATAATTTATAAGTATTCCTGTCCTGCCCTTTAACGGTTATAAGCAGTTCGTCCTTCTCGGGTTGTGATATTTTGTTTATCCTTCCGCCGATGAGGGTATTCTTTAATTCATGTACTATATTTGCGATAACAATTCCGTCTAATGCCATAAGAACCTCCGATAAATTTAAGTATTCGGTTTATATGAATTATTTGCATATCAGGATATTAATATATGTTAATTCGATATTTGATGGCGTTATATTAAAATGCCATACTATTCGGATATAATCTTATAATTTAAATATTCAGGGTTAAATCGATTTAATGTGTCTGCAACATTCCCTACATAATACGGATATTATAACACATGTATAGTAAAAAAGTATAGTTTATACAACCGAATATCACAGGAGCTTAAAATTTAATGGAGTAAAATGAATCATGTTCTGAGATATGTAATGATTATATCCTTTTATTGGCATATATGAATAAAATTCCAGTGTAATTTTAAGATTTTTGTTGTATAATAATTTCGTAACAGATTTAATAAATTTGTAACAACTTTAATTAAACCTTATACTTTAATGGAGGCTTAATATGGTTAGAAATGTACGTAAGATTGCCGCCTGTTGTTTGATAGGTTCAATGGTGTTTATGGGCGGAACCGAAAATGCATATGCGTCGGTGGAACCGGTGGCGGGAATAACGGTTTTATTGGACGATATCAGTGCAAATCCTCAAATAACGGCTGGGGAAATTGAAAACATTCTCGATCCTATCATAGAATATAAAGACATGGCAATAGCAAATGTCAGTAATTATGTAAATATCAGGAGCAAAGCTGATATAAACAGCAAGGTCCTCGGAAAACTATATAAGAACGGAACGGCCACAATACTTGACGCTAAGGAAGATTGGCTGAAAGTAAAATCGGGTGACGTAACCGGGTACATAAAATCGGACTATTTGATAACAGGGGAAGAAGCAATTGAGTTGGCTGACGAAGTAAAAACAAAACTGGCTGTCGTAAAGGCGAGTGCCCTTAATGTAAGAAGCAAGGCGGACCTCGGTTCTTCCGTAATAACATTGGTTCCCAAAGGGGATACATTGGAAGTGTTGGGTGAAAATAACGGCTGGATAAAGGTGTCATTGGGAGACAAAACAGGGTACGTATCGTCGGATTATGTGGATATAAAGACGGGATTTATGGAAGCTGTTTCGGCCGAGCAGGAAAAGGAAAGAGAAAAACTTGAGAGAGAAAAAGCTGAGAAAGAAAAGAATAATGCCGTAAGTTCCTTAAGGCAGAAAATAGTAAACTATGCTCTCAAGTTTTTAGGAAATCCGTATGTCTGGGGAGGAACAAGCCTTACCAGAGGAGCGGACTGTTCTGGGTTTACACAATCCATATTTAAGAATTTCGGGATTTACATACCAAGAACATCAAGAACCCAGGCAAGCGGCGGCAGAAGAGTGTCTCTCGATAAAATCCAGCCGGGTGATTTGATATTCTATAGAAAGAACGGAAGGATTAATCATGTGGTTATATATATCGGAAACGGTAAAGTTGTAGGAGCGGCCAGCAGATCGGAAGGTATAACCATAAAGAATTACAATTACAGGACACCGTATATGGCGGTGAGTTATATCAATTAGATACCGGTTGTTTACAATTTGTTTACAATTTGTTAATAATTTATTCATGGTGCCAGGTACTTATTAAAGGTAACATAATACTTGAAAGGAGGGTATTTATGGAACCTAAAAGACTTTATCGTTCTGTCAGAAACAAGATGATCTGCGGAGTTTGCCAGGGAATTGCCGAGTATATAAATCTCGATCCAACAATAGTCAGATTACTGTGGGTGTTATTATCCCTGTGGGGTGGTGTCGGCATTATTTTATACATTGCGGCGGCTATAATAATGCCGGTAAAACCGGAGTAACGGATAAACATAAAATTGTACATGGTTAAGAATAAGGTGTGTTTATAAATAAAAGGGTATACAAATATGGCAACCGACTTTAAAAAGAATATGGCTGTATTTGTATACCCATAATTATTAATCAAAAGAATTTTCTTCGAACATTCAATAAAAATTCACAGCAAAGAATAAACCTGCGCATTGTAAACTTAGACGACGCTAATCAGGCCTTACGCAAGTTTTCATAAATAAACTCTTTATTTGTATTCTTATTATAGTAAAACGGTCATGAAAGTTGTTATTGCAAGATATGGAACGGTATGTTACTTTGGACGGCCTATTTATGTGACAAAACTTTATTAATGATATCTATTATCTGATCGGCTTCATAAGGTTTTGTAAGGAATTCTGCCGCGCCGTATTTGACGGCGTCAACTATCTTGGTTTTTTGACCTGCGGCGGTTACCATAACGACTTTTGCATTCTTATCAATTTCCATTATTTTTTTCAATGCTTCCAATCCGTCCATAACCGGCATTGTGATATCCATTGTTACAATATCAGGATTTAACTCCTTGTATTTGTTTACGGCATCTTCACCGTTTATGGCTTCTCCGATAATTTCATGGCCGTTGTCTCTGAGAATATTTTTCAAAATTTTTCTGGATGTTATGGAGTCGTCAACTATTAGAATATTCGCCATATAATATCCTCCTAATAAATTTCAACCTTTTTATCAACAACAATCAATAAGTCGGTTTGATTTCCGTTTATTATGATAGGAACCACGTAAATATTTCCGTCAGATTCCATGGTTTTGTTCTTGTCAAACTTCGGAGGAGTCATATCTATATGTAAATCTTCGGCTATAATTTTTGAGGCATATAAACCGTTGCTGCAATTTATGAACTCACAGACAGAATCAAAGGCCTCTTCATCCATAACCGAAAATTCCTCCTTAGCGAAAGGACTTGCTATATTTAACAGAGCTTCGTCCTTACCTGCCAGAGCAATGAATAAATTATGGCTTCCTATAAGCTGCTGGTATGCTATGGAAGGAAAAGAGTATTTTTTTACCGTATAGGATTTTCTTAATAATATATTGTTATTTATGAAACGGATAATATTTCGTATTAATAAAGATATACAATCGCCGGCGAAAGGGATATTATTATCAATAAATACAGGTATAATTCGATCTATATCTCCGGATTTTAAAGCTTCAAGTTCAGAATCGGATAAACCGTAATCATTTTTGAAATCCTCAATACTCGATTCAATTTCGTTTATACTCATAATATTCATATCTATGAGGGATTGTATAAATTTAAGATAAGGATTTCCCTGAAGTGTAAGCAAATAATTTACTTCCTCCGGTAGCAAATATCCTTTTTCAATAGCAATATCGCCAAAACGGCTGTCTATTTTCTTTTGAAGCTCATTAAGTTCCTGAGCTTGTTTCGGCGTCAGCAGCTTTTCTGCTACAGCAATAACCCCAAGTTTGGCACGGGCAGTTTGTTCTTTCATAATCTCATCTAATTGTGCCTGAGAAATCTTGTTTTTCTCTAACAGGTAATCTCCGAAGTAAAGCCCGAACATGATGTTTCTCCTTTCGTTCTTTGTTGATCACTATTAGCTGTACATGATTACACTAATAAGGATGGAGTATTGGCTCCTAATGGTAAAAAATCCATGCAGATATAATATACTACAAAATTTACAAAAAAAACAGTCTATATTTTAAAATATTCATTATTTTTATTATAAAAATTAGACAAAATGATTAATTTATACAGATTGGAATATATTAGAATGCAAATATACACAATTTTGCATATGGAAGTATAATAGATTTTTATAAAAATTTAGATGACATTTGTGAAGTCCTATGTTAAAGTATTGATTAAGTTCAAAGAGTTGGAGGTAGCCATGAAAAAAATAGTCGACTTAATATCGGAAGATGTAAAGAAGGCTTTTGGTTCAAAAGGATATGACGAAAAATACGGATTTGTAACGCCGTCAAACAGGCCTGATCTTTGTCAATACCAGTGTAACGGGGCATTGCAGGCTGCTAAAGCATATAAAAAAGCGCCGATTCTTATTGCCGGTGAAATTGCGGAAGTTCTGAAGGAAAATTCCAGATATAAAGAAATATCTGCTATTGCACCGGGATTTATAAATATAACATTAAGTGATGAATTTTTGGCTGAATATTTAAACGAAATGCGGAAAGAGGAGGATTTCGGCTGCGAAAAAGAGCCAAATCCCAAGAAAATCATAATCGATTACGGCGGACCTAATATTGCAAAACCCCTTCATGTCGGTCACATGCGTTCGGCCGTAATAGGTGAAAGCCTGAAACGAATTTGCAGATTTATGGGCAATGAAGTTATCGGAGATGTTCATCTGGGCGACTGGGGTACTCAGATGGGACTTGTAATCGCAGAATTAAAAAGGAGAAAACCGGATCTGGTTTATTTTGATGATAATTATACCGGAGAATATCCCGAAGAAGCTCCCTTTACTCTTTCGGAACTGGAGGAAATTTATCCTGCAGCCAGCGCGTATTCAAAGGAGAATCCCGAGTTCCGCGAAGAAGCAAAAAGAATTACCTACCTTATGCAGAACGGGCACAGAGGTTACAGGGCCTTATGGAAACATATGCAGGATGTGTCCGTATCGGATTTAAAGAAAATATATGATAAGCTTAACGTATCCTTCGAATTATGGAAAAAGGAAAGCGATGCCCAGCCTTATATTCCCGATATGGTGAAATATTTAAAAGAAAACGGTTACGCAAGAATAAGCGACGGGGCTTTGGTGGTTGACGTAAAAGAAGATACCGATACCAAGGAAATGCCGCCTTGCATGATATTAAAATCAGACGGGGCAACGTTGTATAATACGACGGATTTGGCAACCATAGTGGAACGGATGAAGCTTTTTAACCCCGACCATATCATATATATTACAGACAAAAGACAGGAGTTATATTTCGAAACCATATTCCGCTGCGCAAGAAAAACAAAACTTGTCAAGGAAGATACAAAACTCCAGTTCATTGGTTTCGGCACCATGAACGGCAAGGACGGCAAACCGTTTAAAACCAGGGACGGCGGTGTTCTCCGACTGGAATATTTGATTAAAATGGTTACCGATGAAGTATACCGCAAGATAATGGAAAACAGGAATATGGATGAAGACGAAGCCAGGGAAGTGGCGGCAAAAGTCGGCATTGCTGCTTTGAAATACGGGGATTTGTCCAATCAGATTTCCAAGGATTATGTATTTGACGTGGACAGATTTACTTCGTTCGAAGGAAATACCGGGCCTTATATTTTGTATACAATCGTCAGGATAAAATCGATTCTTGACAAATTTAAAGAGACAGGAAAGACAATAAATCCGGAATATGACATTATGTCCGCAGAAACCGAAACTGAACGCGATCTTATGCTGCAGGTTACAAAATTCAGCGATACTATACATGAAGCATATGAGGAAATGGCGCCACACCGGATTTGTCAGTATATATATGAATTGTCCGACAAGTTCAGCACCTTTTATCATGAAACAAAGGTCATTTCCGATGAGTACGACGATAAGAGACAGGCATCATTAATATTGCTGATCTCCCTTGTCCAGGGAATATTGCTCACCTGTATAGATCTTCTCGGATTCGAAGCACCTGACAGGATGTAGACGAAAATATGATACGGATAATTTTACGTTGATAAAAGACATTCCGTCAATACCGCTATTCAGACGAATTGATATTCATTCAAAACTGAACAGAAGCGAGGTATCCAAAATCCCCAGGGAGAAGGATGTCCTCGCTTCACTGGCATAGGAGGTCATTATGTATCAACTTATATCAAAACTGGTGGTTTATAAGAATCTAGGTGAGAACTGCCTACTTGAAAAGCTGGCCGATGTAATCAAGGATTTTGACAATCTGTCGGAAAGGCCTGAGGGTATAAATCATATTGAAAAAGAAAACATCATATCGAGGATTTATACCCTTATAAACGAATTATTGGATATAGCAACCGTCAACGGTTTTGATGATAATTTATGGCAGAATTATCTTGCATATCTTCTTATATCAACTGAAAACCCTTTCAGTATCACCTGTGAGAAAGCAGGAGCAAGGGAGGGAACGGTTAATACTTTCGCAAAATCGGATTTTAAAATATTCAGGGAATTGTTTCATTATGACTTTACCCCTCTGGAACGGGAACTGGGGATTAACTGTTTTTCGGTCATCACCGACTATAAAGCCATGGAAAAAAGCAGCACAAGATACAATAAAAATGTCAGCGATAAAGTAAAAATGATAAGCAGGCTTATAGCCTCAGCAAAAGACGAAAATGAGATATTCAGGATTGTAACCGGTTTTTACAGGGACTACGGTGTCGGTAAATTCGGCCTTAATAAAGCTTTTCGTATTTCAAAAGATAAAGGGGATTTGGATATAATCCCGATAACCAATACGCAGGATGTGCGGCTTTCCGATTTGGTGGGTTATGAGCTGCAGAAAAAGAAACTTATCGATAACACAAAAGCCTTCGTGGAAGGAAGAAAAGCCAATAATGTGCTGTTGTACGGTGACAGCGGCACCGGAAAATCCACATCTGTGAAGGCGATTTTAAACGAGTTTTACGATAAGGGTTTAAGGATGATCGAAATATACAAGCATCAGATTAAAGATCTTCCGGACGTAATATCACAGATAAAAAACAGAAATTATAAATTCGTAATTTACATGGACGATTTGTCTTTCGAAGAATTTGAAACCGATTATAAATATCTGAAAGCGGTAATTGAGGGTGGCCTGGAAAACAGACCGGATAACATACTTATATATGCCACATCCAACCGAAGGCATCTGATAAGGGAAACCTGGAATGACCGGTCGGATATGGAATACAATGAAGACATCCACCGTTCGGATACAATGGAAGAAAAGCTGTCTTTGGTGCAACGCTTCGGGATCACCATATATTATTCCGCACCTTCCAGGGACGAATTCGCAGAAATCGTTAGGCAACTGGCGGCAAGGGAAGGTATCGATTATCTTTCCGAGGAGGAGCTTTTGGCCGAAGCTACCAAATGGGAACTTAAAAACGGAGGTTTATCCGGACGGACGGCAAGACAGTTTATCAATTACCTGGCAGGAAAAGAATCGTAGGAGGAGAAAAAATATGTATTTGATACCAGTACCGAAAAAACTGACACAAAAAGACGGTGAAACTTTTGTTATTCGATATAACAGCCGTATTGTTATGGCCGGTGAATGTGATCTGCAGGTCACTTCTTATGCAAAGCTTTTGAAAAAGGATATTTTGGATAAATTGGGCTTTTCGCTGGACATCACCAAGGGAGAGCCTGAAGATAACTGTATTTTTATCGGTTCGGATATAAATTTGGAGCCGCAAGGTTATAAGATACATATAACCCATGAAGGAATAAAGCTTTTTGGAGGCAGTAACGCGGGTATTTTATATGCCGTCCAGACATTAAGGCAATTAATAGAGTCAAACGGAGCCGTCTTTAACGGCCTTGATATTGAAGACTGGCCGGATATGAAACACAGAGGTTTCCTGCACGATGTTACAAGAGGAAGAATTCCGACCCTGGCTTCACTTAAGGCTTTGGCCGACAAGCTGGCATATTACAAGATAAACCAGCTGCAGCTGTATATCGAGCATAGCTTTCTTTTTAAAGACTTCAGCGAAGTATGGCGTGACGACACTCCCCTGACCGCAGAAGAAATACTGGAACTGGATGCTTACTGCAAAAATCTGCATATAGAACTGGTTCCGTCTATTGCAAGCTTCGGCCATCTCTATAAGGTGCTTACAACAAAAACCTATGCAAATCTCTGTGAGTTACCCGATTCGGACAAGGATGAATTTTCCTTCTATGAGCGTATGGCCCACCATACTTTGGATGTATCGAATGAAGAAAGCTACTTGTTTGTAACCAGAATGCTGGAAGAATATATCCCTCTCTTTTCATCGAAATATTTTAACATATGCGCCGACGAAACTTTTGATCTCGGGAAAGGGAAGAGCAAGGATCTGGCTGACCGGGTCGGTGTGGACAACATGTACGTAGGCTTTTTGAAGAGACTGTTTGATTTTATTATCTCCAAAGGCAAGCGGCCCATGTTCTGGGGAGATATTATTTGCCAGTTTCCTGAAGCCATAAAGAAGCTGCCAGAGGGTGTCATATGCCTTAACTGGAACTATTCGCCGGATGTTGAAGAGACAACCACAAAAATATTTGCCGAAGCAGGTGTGGAGCAATATGTATGCCCGGGGGTTCACGGTTGGAACAATTACGTTAACAATATAAAGAATGCCTACGATAATATTACCAGAATGTGTACCTATGGCCTTAAGTATAAAGCAACCGGACTTTTGAATACGGACTGGGGCGATTTCGGACATATCAATCATCCGGAATTTTCTACGGCAGGATTAATCTATGGAGCGGCCTTTTCATGGAACGGAAACCTTCTTTCTTTTGATGAAATAAACCGAAAGATATCAAGGCTTGAATACGGGGACGGCAGTGGGCAATTCCTGTCTCTCCTGGCCGAAATTTCAAATTACACCGTAGCTACCTGGCGTGAAATCGTATGTTTTAAAGAAACCAGGCAGAACAGGATAAAGGAAAAGCTGTGGGGGACAGTCCTGGAAAATATAGACTTTCAAAAAGCAGGCGAAGCCAATCGGGCTTTGGATGATATTTCATATAAAATTTATGATATTCTGTCCGGTGCAAAAACCGAAAAAAGGCATCTTTATGAAGCTTACCTGAAGGCGATTGACGGCATAAAGATCTGGAATGAGGTAGGAGCTGCGGTAGTATGTAAGGACAAAGATAAGGGTTTCCTGTCCTATGCCGCACAATTGGCGGTCCGGCTGGAATACTGGTACCGTGACTATAAGGAAATGTGGCGTTCGGTAAGCAAGGAATCCGAATTATACAGGATTGGGGAATTGGTTTTCTGGTATTGTGATTTTCTCAGGGATATGAGTAATAATTAGAAAAATTAGCCGCTTTCGGAAAATATACAGATTTAAAAAAATGTTACGTTACTTTCTGCGAAAAAGATTTTACGGCGTTTTTATTGGAATACAGCAGGACATATATAAGTCGGCCGGATTGTTCGGCTCATATGTTTAAGAAGAAAGGGGAATACTCCTTGAACATATTGATCAGAAACGGTCATGTGGTGGATCCGAAATCACACAGGGAAGGGTATTTTGATATTCTGATAAGCGGTGACAGGATAAAAAAAGTGGCGCATAATATTAATGCGGATGAGCTTAATATGGCTCCCGACCGGATAATTGATGCTACCGGCAAGTATGTAATGCCCGGCTTTATAGATCTTCATGTACATCTTAGGGAACCGGGCTATGAATACAAGGAAGACATAATAAGCGGTTCCATGGCTGCGGCAGCCGGCGGTTTCACCACGATATGTGCCATGCCTAATACCAAACCGGTCATGGATCAACCCGACATCATAAAAGCCGTTCTTGATAAGGCAAAAAAGGCAGCTGTGAATGTTCTGCCTGTTGCTGCCATAACGGTGGGACAGGAGGGAAAGACACTGACCGATATCCCTGCGCTTATAAAAGCGGGGGCAGTGGCCATAAGCGAAGACGGCAAATCGGTTATGGATACCGCTATTTATGCCAGGGCCATGAAGGAGGCCGCAGAATTAGGCATACCGGTATTTGCCCATTGTGAGGATATAGCTCTTGCTGAAGGCGGTGTAATAAATGCGGGTGAAAAGGCAAATGAACTGGGGCTTCCGGGCATAACAAACGGAGCGGAAGATGTAATCGTGGCAAGAGATATAATTCTTGCAAAGGAAACCGGAGCCAGACTCCATCTTTGCCACTGTTCAACCGAAGGAAGCGCATATATGCTTAAATTTGCCAAAGAAAACGGATTAAATATTACGGGAGAAACCTGCCCTCACTATTTTACCTTGTCGGACAGTGACATTCCGGGGGATGATTCAAACTATAAAATGAATCCTCCCCTGCGAAGCCGCAAGGACGTTGAGGCCATAAAAGAGGCTTTGCGGAATGATATAATGGATGTAATTGCCACGGATCATGCGCCCCATTCCGAAAAAGAAAAGGACAGGTCCATGTTAGAGGCACCTTTCGGTATAATTGGCCTTGAAACAGCATTTTCGCTTACATGGACGGAGCTTGTCATGACGAACAAATTAACCTGCAGGCAACTGGTGGAAAAAATGAGCGTCAATCCCGCAAAAATACTGGGAATCGACAGAGGAGGCCTAAATGAAGGCGAAGTGGCCGATGTAGTTATTGCGGATCCCGGCACGGAATATGTAATCGATAAGGAAAAATTCCTGTCAAAAGGCAGAAATACCCCTTTCCACGGCAGAAAAGTAAGGGGTAGAATTTTATATACTATTGTATCCGGAATTATAAAATACGAATATGAACGGTTATGATAACACCGTGCAGATAAGGTAAGATTGTTGTTTATTCTGTATTTCAATAAAATAGTGACAATAATGGCCCGTATAAAAATAATGGAATAAAAAAAGAACAATTATAAGACATATAACAAAAAGTCAACCAGAAGGCAAGGATAAATACTCAGAAAAACGATAAAGACATAACAGAGGCAAAAAAGACGGTTAATAATAAATATATATAAAATTTGCCATGGAGGTGTCGCATGATTAATAAACTGATAAAAAGGATAGGCGAACTTCAAGCTCCTATTGTGGTCGGTCTTGATCCCATGATATCTTATATACCAAGGCATGTTATTGAGAAGGGATATAAGGAAAAGGGCGAAAATCTTGAAGGGGTTGTGGAAGCCGTATGGTTGTATAACAAAGGAATTATCGATGCCATTTATGATTTGGTGCCGGCGGTCAAGCCTCAGATAGCCATGTATGAGCAGTTCGGGCTGGAGGGCATGAAAGTTTATGTTAAGACTATTGAATATGCCAGACAAAAAGGCCTGATTGTCATAGGAGACGTAAAGCGCGGTGATATCGGTTCTACATCGCAAGCCTATGCTGCCGGGCATCTCGGGAAAATAACCGTCGGCGGAAAGGACTTCAGAGGATTTGACGAAGATTTCATAACCGTAAATCCTTATCTCGGTTCTGACGGAATCCTGCCTTTTATTGAAGTATGCAAACAGGAAAATAAAGGCCTGTTCATCCTTGTCAAGACCTCGAACCCTTCAAGCGGTGAATTTCAGGATCAGCTTGTAAACGGCCGCCCTTTATACGAGCTGGTCGGAAAAAAAGTGGCCGAATGGGGGGAATTGTTCATGGGCGATACCTACAGTTATATCGGTGCTGTGGTAGGGGCCACATATCCCACGACAGGTAAAGAATTAAGGAAGCTGATGCCTAAAACCTTTATCCTGGTACCCGGCTACGGGGCTCAGGGCGGGAAGGCAGAGGATTTGAAATATTATTTTGATGAAAACGGTTCGGGGGCAATAGTCAATTCATCGAGAGGAATAATTGCAGCCTATAAACTGCCCCAATATAAATCATATGGAGAAGAAGCCTATGCCGATGCTTCCAGACAGGCGGTGCTTGATATGAAGGAAGACTTAAAGAAAGCCTGGCTTAAAAAGGCTGTATGAGAAAAACTGCCGGATTTGTGCAGCAGGGCCTACACGCAATTAGGCTTTTGCCGGCACAAATCACGGCAGTTTTTATATCAACATTAATATCTTTCGGGTTCGGGATATACTTTTCCGAAAGTTTCTACGGTTACCTTTTTCATTATCTGGGGTTCCAGGGGTTTATCGTTATAATCTGTTTTGGTTTCGGCTATCTTGTTCACCACATCCATGCCTTCTATGACTTTTCCGAAGGCTGCATAGGAACCGTCCAGGTGGGGGGCATCCTTGTGCATTATAAAGAACTGAGAGCCTGCGGAATCAGGCATCTGTGTCCTTGCCATGGATATTACGCCCGCTTTGTGTTTCAGATTGTTCTCAAAGTTATTGTAGGTAAACTCGCCTTTAATTGAATATCCGGGGCCGCCGGTACCGTCACCTGAAGGGTCACCGCCCTGAATCATAAACCCACGGATAACTCTGTGAAATGTCAGTCCGTTATAAAAACCTTTGTTGATCAGATAGATAAAATTATTGACTGTGTTGGGAGCAATATCGGGGTAAAGTTCGATTTTTATGACATCGCCGTTTTGCATCTCGATAGTTACAATGGGATTCATGCCTTATGTCCTTTCTTTTACATAAATATTTGATTATTGTATGCTGCTGAAAAAATATTCCAAATTTCTGCCATATAATAATTAAGCCGTTCTTTAATGCTGACGGTGCTTAATATAACATAATCAAAAGAATTTTGTCAAGGTACTTACCGAATAAAGGAAATTTATGTTATTATATCGGTACGGTATTTGACAAATATAAAATAATAACATAATATTGAAATAATTACATGATCGGCGGCCGGGGGAGATAGTATGGAAGACATAATAAAAGTGGAACATCTAGTAAAGCATTTTGGCAATGTGAAAGCGGTGGATGATATCAGTTTTACGGTAAAAAAAGGGGAGTTGTTCGGTTTCCTGGGTGTTAACGGAGCCGGCAAATCTACCACCATTAATATGCTCTGCACCCTGTTTGCTCCTGATGAAGGCAGTGTAACCATATGCGGGCTTAAACTGGGTAAAGACAACAATGCCATCCGATCAAAGCTGGGCGTGGTTTTTCAGCATAACACGCTGGACGGCATGCTCACGGTTAAGCAAAATTTAATTTACAGGGCTTATTTGTATGAGAAAGACAAAACCATAATAAAGAAAAATCTGGATATGGTCTGCGATACCCTGGATATCGGCCCGCTTTTAAACAGGCAGTTCAGACATTTATCCGGAGGTCAGAAAAGACGCTGTGAAATAGCGAGGGCTATAATGAACCGGCCGGATATTTTGTTTTTGGATGAGCCGACTACGGGATTGGATCCCCAAACAAGAAGAATGGTATGGGCCAGCGTCGACAGGCTCAGAAAAGAGCATAATATGACCATATTCCTGACGACACATTATCTGGAAGAAGCCTCAAGAGCGCAGAATATTGCCGTTATAGACGGGGGAAAGATTATCGCCGGCGGAACACCGGCACAGCTGAAAGAAACCTATTCGGCAGACCGGATACGGATATTTTCCGACAATTATGAAAAAGTGACAGAAATAGCCAAAAGTCATAATTTGACTTTCACGGAAAAGAGCAACCATATTACAATATTAATTCCCGATACCAAGTCGTCCATACCGATACTTAATGAGCTTGCACCTTATATAAATTCCTTTGAGGTGGTCCAGGGAACCATGGACGATGCTTTCTTGAATATTACGGGAAAGCAGTTAAACGAAACAATAGAGGTATAGGTTTATGAAAGCGTTAACGTCAATAATTAAAAGAAACATTCTGGTATATTGTAAAGATCACGAAAATGTCTTTTATACGTTCCTGTCCATGTTGATCATTATATTATTGATGATGCTTTTTCTGGGGGATTTAAACGTTAATATAATAAAAGATGCTTTAAATGACATGGATGAATTCGTGGAAGAAAATCCCTTGCCGGAAGAGTATCTTTTGCCCGGTACAAGAAATCCCGCCATGGATGATACCAACGCAAGGACGCTGATGTTATCGTTACTGATTGCCGGTATTACCATAGTAAACGGGGTATCGGCATCAATAGGAATGCTGAGCATTATGAGCTGGGACGAGGAAAGCGGCAGGCTTGCGGGATTTTATGTGGCTCCGGTTTCCCGTTTGGTACTGGTAACGGGATATATTATTTCCGCCATCTGTCTTAGCGGTATTTTCAGTGTGATTACCGTGGCTGTATCCGAGCTTATTTTGGCTCTTACCGGAGGGAAAATATTATCGGGCATCCAGATGCTGAAAGTTTTCGGACTAATCCTTCTTAATGCCTTTTCAAACACATCTTTCCTGTATTTTATAACGCTTTTCGCGAAAACAAGAAGCGCATTCAGCGGTATAGCAAATTTTGTTAATATTCTGACCGGATTTGTTACCGGCATGTACATACCCTTCGGCTATATGCCCAGGACGGTAAAAAACGTGATTGTATTCCTGCCCATGACCCAGGGAAGTGCCTGGATGCGCAAAGTGTTTACCACAGAGACTTTATATGATACGTTTGCCGGACTTCCGAAAGAAGTGCTGACGGAATACGGCAGGATAGCCGGTATAACCCTGAACATAGGAAATACAACCGTAACTCCATGGATGCAGTTTGCACTCATGTTCGGAAGCGGAATATTGTTCATTGTATTGTCTTCAATAATAATGAAAAAAAGAAACATTGGGAATGGTTAAGTGAAATATAACAATGATATCATATCTTGTCCATGTTTTTAAATTCGATTGTACAAAATTAGTATATTACGGCAGCAAATTGATTTAACGGCGCTTTTTCGGTTTAAGACGGACGATATTTCACATTGCTGATGATAAAACGGCTTTTGGGGATGGCCGGCATTCTGCGCAGGCTGTAGCTCAAATCCTGCGGAGGAATCCGGTATGACAGGTGTTCTGCTATAAACTCCATGCCCGATTTTAGCAGGGCAACAGTAACCCATTCTCCGGGACAGCGGTGCCCTTTCGCGGGATCTCCGCCTCCCTGGGGTATAAAATCATAGGGATTGCCGTCCATGAAGGCAAAACGCTCCGGACAGAATTCATTAGGGTTTTTCCATATCCTCTCGTCATGGTTGATGCCGTAAACGTCCAAAAAGACCAGTGTCCCTTTTTTGAAATAATGATTATTGTATATAAAATCATTTTTGACTTTTGCGCCCAAAAACGGAGTAAAAGGATAGTATCTCCTTATTTCCTGTGCAAACATATGGGAATAATTAAGCTCATGGTTTATTAATTTGTCTCTGCACTGTGGATTTTGCAAAAGGGCAAGCGCTCCGAAGGTAATATATGTCGCTATCGCAGTTACAGGTCTCAGGATATTGATTAATTCTATGCCGGCAATTTCAGGTTTCAGTAATATCCCTTTCGGATCCCTGTAAAATGCTATCTTATGGAGTGCGGAATGCCGCGGAACGATCAGTTTGCCGTTTCTTACGTCGGTTATAATTTTTTTCATTTTTAATTCGGTTCGCAATCTCGCTAGCCTGCCTTTGTAATATCTGGGGCCTGCAGCCCCAAAGGCATCCACCATGGCGGAAAGATCTTTTGCCAGAATTTCCGCATCGGCCCTGGTTATGGGGATGCCTGCCCATATACATGCCGCCCGGCAGAAAATTGTGGCCGCTTCGTCGAATAGAACGATTTCTTTGTTTTCCCATTCTTTGGCATGCATTTTCCAGAGCTTATTTGCGATATTATCCAGCCGTTCTATGTTTTCAGGCTCCGTTATGGACAGGAAAAGCTGTTTTCTGTGCCTGTGATTTTTACCGTCCATGGATTGTATCGCATTCGTGCCGAATAATGTTTTCTGTATCCTTTTGGGCAGGGCGCCTTTTCTCGTAAACAGCTGATTATTATAGAACAATTCGGCGGAATCTTCACCGCTCATACAAATAACCTTTTTGCCCATAATACGGGTTGCAAAAAGATCTGATTTATATTTTCGGCACCTGTTCGGGATATACAAATATCCTTCCAAAAGAAGGTTTATGGTGCTGTCGGGACATTTTTCATTTGGTATTTTAGGTGATTTGGCCATGATCATCACTCCCGGTTTAATCGTATTAATAAAATGATGTTAAAATCAGTTGTTATCCTGTGAATTTGCTGCATAGGTAATATTATGCCATCAAAGAGCGGAGATTATTATACTGTTCAAACAATGCTCTAAGCGGTTGGAAACTCCTGGACAACGGCATAGAATTTATAGTAAAAAACGGTTAGGCTTTAATCAATAATTATATAAATACTTGTTTTTTATATGTGGCTTTATTATAATTGAAAAAAGAAAAGGGACAATAACCAATGAAAGGAAAATCTGTCGTGGAAAAGTTTTATACCTTTACTGTCAGGACAAGCCAGACAACCGAAATGGTGGATATTACGTCAAAAGTCCAGGAAGCCGTAACAAACAGCAATGTAAAAGAAGGCATATGCATAGTTTTTATTCCACATACCACCGCTGCTGTTACCATTAACGAAAATGCCGATCCTGATGTGGTAAGGGACTTTTTAATGGAAATAAACAAGGTAATACCTTTTAAGGACGGTTATCATCATATAGAAGGAAATTCCGCGGCCCATATAAAGTCCAGTCTGATGGGCTTTTCCGAAACCGTGATAATTACGGATTCAAGGCTTCTTCTCGGAACATGGCAGGGAATTTATCTGACCGAGTTTGACGGTCCTAGAACCCGAAAAGTTTATGTTAAGATCATCGAAGGATAGGACAGCAGGCCAATTTCCGTTTAGTTTTTTCCCGGTATTTCAATATTCGTCCGATGTTGTTAAGGAGATAACCATGACGGTTGCTATAAAGAGAAGCATTAAAGTAATAAAAAATGAAAAAATATCAGACGGTATATTCGATTTGTGGCTGGATGCCCCGGAAATGGCATCTTCGGCAAGGCCGGGCCAGTTCATATCCATGTACTGCAATGACGGAAGCAGGCTGCTTCCCAGGCCCATAAGTATATGTGAAATAAATAAAAAAGCGGCGTGCATCCGGCTTGTTTACAGGGTTGTCGGAAAAGGAACCGGGGAATTCTCAAAGCTCGGCCCCGGTGATAAGATTGACTGTATGGGACCGCTGGGAAACGGTTTCACTTTGGAAGGAAAAAAGGCCCTTATTATAGGCGGAGGTATCGGGATTCCTCCTTTGCTGGAGTTGGCGAAGCAGCTTGATTGTGAGAAAAATATTGTTCTGGGTTACAGAAGCGCCACTTTTTTGGTCGAAGATTTCGAAAAATATGGGAATGTGTATTTGTCCACGGAGGACGGCAGTACGGGTATCAGGGGAAATGTTCTGGATGCCATAAGGCATTATGGTCTGTCGGCAGACATTATATATGCATGCGGGCCTGTTCCCATGTTGAAAGGAATAAAAGATTTTGCAAAAGAAAACAGGATCAAGGCTCAACTGTCCCTGGAAGAAAGAATGGCATGCGGTATAGGAGCATGCCTGGCGTGCGTGTGCAAATCGGCTGAAACGGATCCTCACACCAATGTGAACAATAAAAGAGTATGTAAGGAAGGTCCTGTATTTTACGCCGATGAAATTATATTATGATTATATGTAACTTATAAATGTATATCGACCAAATTTTAGACACTAACTGGAAGAGGTAAATCCGGCTTATTTGTTTATAAAACCACAGTTTAAGGGCATGCGGGAAATCCGGATGAAAGATGACGGATAATATCCAATCCTGTGCTGAAAATCAATTTGAAATAATTTTTCTTTAATTGAAAATAATCTTCCGAATCAACCGGAAGAATAAATAAATCGAACAATATTGTACTCGGTTATAAAGAAAATGAAAGACGGGAAAGGTAAAATGATAAATCCGGATATAAACATGGAAGTAAATATGGCGGGGATAACATTTAAAAATCCGGTTACCACAGCCTCGGGGACCTTCGGTTCGGGCATGGAATACGGCGAATATGTGGATTTATCGAGACTGGGGGCAGTAACTACCAAGGGAGTTTCCCTTGACCCCTGGCCGGGGAATCCAACGCCAAGGGTGGCCGAAACTTACGGAGGGATGCTTAATGCCATAGGTCTTCAAAATCCCGGTATAGAAATGTTTATAAAAAGAGATTTGCCTTTCTTAAAATCATTTGATACAAGAATAATAGTTAATGTGGTAGGCAAAACTGCCGAAGAATATTGTGAAGTGGTCGAGCGCCTTTCTGATTGTGATGTGGATATGCTGGAGATTAACATATCCTGCCCCAACGTAAAAGAGGGCGGTATTGCTTTCGGCCAGGACCCCCGCAGAGTCGAAGCCATAACAAAACAGGTAAAAAAGTGCTCCAGGAAGCCCATAATAATCAAGCTGAGCCCCAATGTTACGGATATAGGAGAAAACGCCAGGGCGGCAGAGGCAGGAGGGGCGGACGCAATATCTTTAATAAATACTTTAACGGGAATGAAGATTGATGTTGAAAAAAGGACATTTGCCCTGGCCAATAAAACCGGAGGGTTGTCCGGACCTGCCGTTAAACCGATAGCCGTCCGCATGGTTTACCAGGCGGCCTGCGCGGTTAAAATACCTGTTATAGGCATGGGCGGCATTATGAACGGGGAAGACGCTTTGGAGTTTATTATGGCGGGAGCCACCATGGTGGCCGTAGGCACGGCAAATTTTATTAATCCGAAAGCGACGGAAGAGGTAATTGACGGAATAGAAGCATATATGATAAGGAATAATATAAAAGATATCAATGAACTAATCGGTTGTGTAAGATGAGCATAGATAATGAACACGTATTATAATATTACCGTTATAATAAAGGGGTTACAATAATAAAGGGGTTTGACCGGATTTAATTTATTCAGGGAATATATCAGTGGAGGATAAGGATGGAGCAGTATAAAAAGGAATTTATTGAATTTATGGTTGATTGCGGTGTTCTTAGGTTCGGGGATTTTGTGACAAAAAGCGGCAGGAAAACACCGTTTTTTATAAACACCGGATTTTATCAAACCGGTTCGCAGCTCAGAAGACTGGGCGAATATTATGCAAAAGCCATAAACGATAAATTCGGTCTGGATTTCGATGTCTTGTTCGGGCCGGCATATAAGGGCATCCCTTTAAGCGTGGCCGCATCTATGGCTATAAGCTGGCTATACCAAAAAGATGTCAGATACTGCTCAAACCGCAAGGAGATAAAAGATCACGGGGACAAAGGAATTCTGCTGGGCTCACCCGTCAAGGACGGCGACAGGATTATCATTATAGAAGATGTTACGACAGCCGGTACATCCGTTAATGAAACCATGCCTATTCTTAAAGCCCAGGGGAATGTTAAGGTAATCGGACTGGTTGTATCGGTGGACAGAATGGAACGGGGACAGGGTACGATAAGCGCTCTGGAAGAGATAGAAAAAAACTACGGAATTAAAACAAGCTCAATCGTTACTATGGCCGAAGTTATTGAGCATCTTTATAATAAACCTTACAAAGGTAAAATAATAATAGACGATCGGTTAAAAGAAGCAATAGATGATTATTATCGTCAGTACGGCGTTAAAAAATCATAGATCAGGAGGCGAGTAAATTATGATGGAGAAAATCTATAACACGATGAAATCTGTAGGAGTATGGAATTTGGTGCTAGGTATAGTTTTAATACTGTCAAGCCTGACAGCAGGTATTTTTCTGATTATAAACGGTGTTAAATTATTACGGAAGAAATCAGATCTCTTGTTCTGATTAAATTATTTAAAATATGTTGCTTTTTACAGCTGCAGCTGTTTCCGGCTTATCGGAGTGGCAGCTGTATATTTTGTTTCAAATTATGATTATATTTACTAAAAAATTAAAAACAAGAAGGAATTAATATGAAAAAAAGTGATTTTTACTATGAATTGCCACAGGAATTAATTGCCCAGGATCCTTTGGAGGATCGTTCTTCTTCCAGGCTGATGGTACTGAACAGATATACGGGCGAATGGGAACACAGAATTTTCAGGGATATCACCGACTATTTGAGAAAAGGAGACTGCCTGGTACTTAACAATACAAAAGTTATACCGGCCAGGTTAATCGGGGAAAAGATTCATAATCAGGCGGATGAAACCTCCGGCGAAAACGGCCACGGTGCCCGTATAGAGTTATTGCTGCTGAGAAGAAAAGAAAACGATGTATGGGAGACCCTTGTAAAACCTGGGAAAAGAGCAAAACCGGGAACCAGGATTTCGTTCGGTGACGGTATTCTTACAGGAGAGATACTTGATATTGTGGAGGACGGCAATCGTCTGGTAAAATTTTATTATCAGGGCATTTTCGAAGAAATATTGGATCAGCTGGGAGAAATGCCTCTGCCGCCTTATATTACCAAGGAGTTAAAGGATAAAAACCGTTATCAGACGGTTTATGCCAAATACGAAGGATCGGCGGCGGCACCGACGGCAGGATTGCATTTTACCGAAGAACTGCTGGAAAAGATTAAGAACATGGGAGTCGAAATTGCCTATGTAACATTGCATGTGGGACTGGGAACTTTCCGCCCTGTCAAGGAAGATGATATAAGCATGCACCATATGCATTCGGAATATTATCGGGTATTGCAGGAAGAGGCAGATAAGGTAAACAGGGCGAAGAAAAACGGAGGCAGGGTTATTTGCGTCGGAACCACAAGCTGCAGGACGGTCGAATCTTCCTGTGACGAGAACGGTTATTTAAAAGCCGGGTGCGGCGAAACATCCATATTTATATATCCGGGATACCGTTTTAAAATAATGGACGGCCTAATTACCAACTTCCATCTTCCCGAATCCACTCTTATAATGTTGGTATCCGCATTTGCTGGACGGGAGAATATATTGAGAGCATATAAAGAAGCTGTGGATAAGCGTTATCGTTTCTTCAGTTTCGGCGACGCCATGCTGATTATATAAAAAATGCCATACTTCTGATGAAGCCTAAATCTTTTTTATTGAGGTCTTAATAAAATGTTTGCGTTTACAATGCTTATATGCGGAGCGTATATCCGGATAATTGTTGTATATTGAAACGGACAGAAAGTGACTGTAAGGATTGGTATTGACTTTTTTTTATCAGTCGGTTAAGATATGTTAAACGAAAATAATATATATATTTAAAAACTGTGAAGGTGAGTCAGTAGGGTATTTCTTCCCCACAGAGAGGATGTGTCACCGGCTGAAAGCACGTCCGGGGTTCAGATTTATCCCGAATTTCGGCACCGGAGTTGCCTTTAAGATATCCGTTTCGGATAAAAGAAAGGCCGGGTAAGCACCGTTAAAGCCACAAAGGAGTCTTTACGGATTATTTGCGGTATGCGTAAAGGCTTGAATTTGGGTGGTACCACGATACTCTCGTCCCATGGGAACGAGAGTTTTTTTATTCTGTAGGAAATTTTCAAAATACCGGCTAAGAAACATGCAGGAAATGTTTTCGGATTTCCGGCAGGATTTATTACAGATTAAATACTCTGCATATGTACACATATGTACTTTGTGTGATATGAAATTTGCAGTTTGAAATTTGCAGTTTGAAATTTGCAGTTTTAAGCTTGCGGCGCCTGGCGTGTTGGTTGAACCGAATTAAATCTTTATCAAATAAGGAACATTTATATTCGATTTCCTTATTCGTTTTTGAATTTACATAAATAAATGATGATAATTGATTATTGTAATTATACAAGGAGGAAGAATCATGTTGGAAAATCTGGAGAAGATCAGGCAGAAGTTTAACGAGGAATTGAATGCGGTGAATTCCCAGGATGAATTGGAAAAAATCAGGGTTGCCTTTCTCGGCAAGAAGGGATTGGTTACGGAAGAACTTAAGAATCTGCGTAACTTATCCAATGAAGAGAAGAAGACGGCAGGAATGCAGGTAAACAGCCTGAAAAACGAGATTGAGAAAGCAATCGTAGAATACCAGAAAGTCCTGGAAGAAAAAGAATATCTGCGGGAGATTGAGAGCGCGGAACATTATGATTTTACAATCCCCAGTAACAGGGAACCGGGAACACTTCATCCCATAACAATAGTTCAAAAGAAGATCGAAGATATATTCAAAACCATGGGCTTTATAATTGAGGACGGACTGGAGATTCAAACGGAATACAATAACTTCGAAGCGGTTAATATCCCTAAGAACCATCCGGCAAGAGACATGCAGGATACTTATTATCTTGAAAACGGACAATTGCTTAAAACCCACACCTCTGCGGCCCAGAATACCATTATGAGAAAATACGGGCCTCCCAAGCCGGGCCAACCGTTAAAAGTACTGTTCCCTGGCAGATGTTTCAGAAACGAGAATATCGATGCCAGCCATGAGAACACCTTCTTCCAGTTGGAGGGCATGATGATAGGGGACGATATATCCATATCCAACCTGATTTATTTCATGAAAGTATTATTAACCGAGGTATTTGAAAGAGACGTTAAGATACGTCTTAGGCCGGGTTTCTTCCCGTTTGTGGAACCGGGATTTGAACTTGATATCAACTGCGCCATCTGCGGAGGAAAAGGATGCCCTACCTGCAAGAATTCAGGATGGCTGGAACTGCTGCCTTGCGGCATGATACATCCGAATGTGCTTTCCATGGGAGGAATCGATCCGGAGCGCTATACGGGTTTTGCCTTCGGCCTCGGCCTTACAAGACTTGCCATGATGAAATACAATATCAAGGATATACGTGTGTTTAACAGCGGCAACCTGAAATTATTAAAACAGTTTACCAGCAATAAATAGAGAATTTACCTGATAAAAAATATGATGAGGCTGACAATGTCTCGGTTATGTATAGATAAGGAGGATAATTATGCTGATATCAATGAACTGGATATCTGAATTTGTGGATCTTAGCGGAGTGGATATAAAAGACCTTATTAACCGCTTTACTTTATCCACTGCGGAAGTGGAAGATATATATGAAATGGGTAAAAATATAAAGGACGTTGTCGTAGGAAAGATAGTGGAAATAAAGGATCATCCCAATTCCAAAAAACTGCACCTGATCAAAGTGGATATAGGTTCCGAAATTGTGGAATGTGTATGCGGCGCTCCCAATATATTTGTAGGAGCGGTTGTACCTTTCGCAAAACTCGGAGGACGGGTAGGAGATCTGGAAGTTAAGGAAGTGCCCATAGCGGGTGTTGTAAGCCGTGGAATGTGCTGCTCCGAAAAAGAACTGGGAATAAGTGACGACAACTCAGGACTTATGATTATAGATGAAGATCATCCATTGGGTACGGATATTAAGGAATTCATGCAACTTGACGACATTGTTTTTGAAGTGGATAACAAATCCCTGACAAACCGTCCCGACTTGTGGGGACACTATGGTATAGCCAGAGAATTTGCCGCCATTCTTAAAAGACCTTTAAAACCCCTTGAACTGGTTGACAGCAGCGTTTATAAGGATTTACCGCCTATTGATGTGCAAGTTGATGCAACCGACAAGGTATACAGATTCAGCTGTATTTCAATGGAAAATGTAACCAGGAAGAAATCTCCCATAAATATGAAAATCCGCCTTACTTATTGCGGAATGCGTCCCATTAACCTTCTTGCTGACCTGACCAACTACCTTATGATGGAAATCGGCCAGCCCATGCATGCATACGACAACAGAAAAGTCAAGGATATCAGGGTAAAGACCTTTGACGAGCCTATCGAATTCCTGACCCTGGACGGGGTATCAAGAAAAGTGGATACGGAAACCATAATGATTTGCAATTCCAAAGAACCTATCGGCATAGCGGGAATAATGGGCGGCGAGCTTTCATCCATAGCCGATGACACCACGTCGGTATTATTGGAATCGGCTAACTTTGACGCAACCAGTGTCCGTAAATCGGCATTGAGACTGGGATTAAGGACCGATGCCAGCTCAAGATACGAAAAAACTCTGGATCCTGAACTTACGGTAACGGCTATTGAGCGCTTCATGAAGCTTCTTATGGATATAGATCCCGGAGTTAAAGTTACGTCATGCCTTACCGACAAGTATATAAAACATTATGATAAGATTACCATAGATTTTGATAAGGATTATATAGACAAATATACGGGTATTGATATACCTGCGGATATGATGGAAGAGACACTGGTAAACCTTGGCTTCAAAGTCAACCGTCATGGGGATGCATTCAGTGTGGAGGTACCTTCCTGGAGGGCAACAAAGGACGTAACCATAAAAGCCGATATAGTGGAAGAGATAACCCGTATTTACGGATACGACAATTTTGAGGTAAGATCTACGGAAAGCCTTCTTACGCCGGTTCGCCACAGTGTGGAGAGAGACGACGAATACAGGATTAAACTTTTATTGTCAACCAAATATGACATGAATGAAGTCCACAGTTATATATGGTATGACAGTAAATTAAACAAAGAACTGGGAATTGTTACGGAGCCGAATATCCGCATAATAAACTCCGTAACAGCCGAGAACGATACGATAAGATCCACCATGATTCCGACCTTGCTGGGGTTTGTTTATAAGAATGTGGATTCATATCCAGAGATGGGAATGTACGAAATAGGCCGTGTGGCCGACGGGCTTAAAGAAGACGGCTTGTGCAACGAAAAGAAACGCCTCGGTATGGTTATGGCCAGCAAAAAGCTAAGCGAAAAGGAAGTATTTTTCAAATTAAAAGAGGCTATAGAACAGGTATTAATGGACGTAAAGAATATAGCGCCCGTATTTGTGGAAAATAATGAAATTAACAAATATAATTATGTTCATCCGGTTAATTCGGCGGGTATTCGCCTGAAGGATAAGGAAATCGGATACATTTCCGTACTTAACCCGAAGATAAGGAACAATATAGACAAAAAGCTGAATGTGGCGTTTGCGGAAATTGACATCGACGATATGGAAAAGGTAAGCGCGGTTCCGCTGCTATTTAAGGAAGTGTCCAAATATCCCGGCGTAACCGTGGATTTGAGCCTTCTTGTAGACAAATCCATGCGTTATGAAACTTTGGCACGGTATATAGATGAATATCCTTGCGAATATTTAAGCAAATATTATCTGATTGACGTATTCGAGGATGAAAAGCTTCTTCCCGGAAAGAAGAGTGTAACGGTCCGTTTTGAATTTGTATCCATGGAACGGACACTGGAAAGCCGTGAAATTCAGGATATGGTGGACGGACTTCTGGCCTCGTTAAAGGAGAAGAATATAGAATTAAGATAATGCAAAAGTAAATATTTATGAATAAGAAAGCTGGTCCCTGTATAATCATTTTCTGAAAGGGTGAGGAAATGATGAATCATATAGGGACCAATTCTATTGAAACCGTGCGCCTTATCTTAAGAAGGTTTGAACCGTACGACTGCAACGATATGTTCAAAAACTGGGCAAGCGATATTGAAACATTAAAATTTCTTCCCTGGGGACCCCACAGCGACATTTCGGTGACAAGACGCCGCATATTTAACTGGATAGCCAATTATGAATATCCCGATTTTTATAACTGGGCCATATATCTTAAATCGGCGGGCGAAGTCATAGGTTCCATAAGTGTGGAAATATCCGATGATAAGGAAGAGGCCTGTGAGGTGGGATATTGTATAGGAAAGGCCTATTGGGGCAGGGAGATAATGCCCGAAGCATTGAGGGCGGTCATGCATTATTTGTTTTATGAAGTAGGTTATAAAAAGATTATTGCCAGGCATGATTTGCTTAATTATGCTTCGGGCAGGGTAATGCAAAAAGCAGGGATGAAGCTGGATAAGATAATATATAAAGCAGGCCGCAGACGGGACGGTAAATTATATGATGTGGCGGTTTATGTAAAGTATAAGGATGAAGATTAGAAAATATCTTTTTATTTATCCCTGTTTTACAGAACATATATTTAATGAATACATTTTCCGTTATTTTGCGGTTCTTTTTCCGATATGTTCACATATTTGCATGTTTGTATTACTTTTTTTAACATGTATAAATGTCTTATATTATAAAACAATATTGACATGTATATATTGGAAACAAAAATATGAAATTTTCAATATCCTGTTTGTAATTTATATGTTTTGGCAAAAACTTGCGATGTCGATATGCCTGAAAGCTATGATATGTTTCATATGTTATTGAAAAGAATTAATATTATGTTATTATGGTATTTGACGATATATTTTTTCTTCTGATATAATTTTGCACTGACACTTTGCACTGATACAATATAAATGTAAAATGTTTTGCCTGAAAAAGGCGGATATCTTGTTCAATTGGTTTAATTAAGGACATGCCGGGTTAACGTTATACTTTAATTTTAATGCTGCCAAATAGGACGGATAAATAATAAAGTTCATTAACAGGAATGGAATGATCGGAAATGTCACACAATAAGAAGAAAAAAGAACATAAGATACTGGAAAAACAGGAAAAAATCATTGAAAAAAATGTGAGAGAAGGTATCGGTGTGCTTAAGGAATTCAAGAAGTTTGCCCTTCGGGGAAACATGATTGATTTGGCTGTAGGTATAATTGTGGGCGGCGCATTTAACTCCATAGTAAATTCCATGGTAAATGACATCATAATGCCGTTGCTCGGAGTCTTTACAAAAAACATCAATTTCAGTGACTGGTTTATTGCCCTGGACGGAAAGCATTATGCGACCCTGCAGGCTGCCGAAGCGGAAGGGGCCGCCGTGGTAAAATACGGTTTGTTTCTTTCAAATGTTCTGAATTTCATTATAATGGCTTTTGTTGTATTTTTAATCGTAAGATGGATTAACAAATTGAGAAAACCTGCGGAACAGGCGGCTCCGGCAACAAAGAAGTGCAAATATTGTTATTCCGATATTCACAAGGATGCCACCAAATGCCCTTATTGTACCGCCGACCTGGATGAGTAACGGCTGACATATTCCTTAGGTTTATCCGACATAGTTGAATGATATTGTTTATAAGATACTGCATGATATAAATGTTTTGTTCCATTGATACGACAACATGATCATTTTATGATTAAACAGGAAATTCTCCGGATTTCCTGTTATTTTTTTGTCGGAAATCCGTTACTCTTTGAATTTTTTGGTTTGTAAAAGTGTTGATGGCAAATTCTGTAAATTGTTCCGAATAAAAAACATTACCGGGACTTATGTTTATTCTCCATACAAGGTTTTACCGGTTATACGACGGAGTGAGCATATTGGATTTGATATCCAGAACACTTTCCGAGTTAAAAATTTTTTTGAAGAAACGGGGTATTAATAATGAAGAAATTCGACGGTTTTTTGGCGGGTGTAAATTTGGGAGGATGGCTATCCCAATATCGTAAGGCACAAAAAGAGCATTTTGATACTTTTATAACTGAGGCGGATATTGCCCAAATCGCTTCCTGGGGTATGGATCATGTAAGACTTCCCATAGACTATATGGTGCTGGAAGATGACGATAAACCCTTTATATATAATGAAGACGGATTTGCTTATATAGACCGGTGTATCCGTTGGTGCGAAAAATATAATCTCAATATAATACTCGACCTGCACAGGGCGCCGGGATATGCTTTCCATACTCTGAGTGAAAACAGGCTGTTTGAGAATGATTTTTTGCAGGAGAGGTTTATAGGCCTATGGAAGGCTTTTGCAAAGCGCTATATAAATTACGGCGGGAATGTTGTGTTTGAACTTTTAAATGAAATAGTGGAACCGGACAGTACCAGATGGAACAGGCTCAGCCAAAGAGCAGTCCGGGAAATACGCAAGATTGATAAAAACCGGGTAATAATAATCGGGGGCAATTTTTATAACAGCGCCCATACACTTCGTGAACTTGATAAGATAGATGACAGTAATATTGTATATACCTTCCACTTTTATGAGCCCCATATTTTTACCCATCAGAAAGCGGGATGGGAGAAGCTTCTTAAGGATTTGGATTTTGCGGTTACATATCCTTCGGGAAAGGAAACTTATGAATTTTACCTTGCTCAGAGTGACGACTTTAAAAGAAAATATCATTTCGCTGAAACGGTAGACAAAGAATATTTAAAAGATTGCATTCAGCCTGCTTTAGATTTTGCAAAGGAACGCAATACGGCAGTTTATTGCGGTGAATATGGGGTCATAGAACATGCTCCCATGGAAAGTAATTTAAGGTGGCACAAGGATTTTAGCGACCTACTCATAGAATACGGAATCGGCAGGGCGGTCTGGTCATATAAACTGATGAGTTTTCCTTTGGTTGATAAAGATTCGGTTGTCGTTAATAAAGAGCTAATTGAGATTGTCAGCAGGAAATAATAAAATAAGTTTTGAAAAAACTGTTACGCTTTATGAAAAAACGGTAAAATCTCTTTTGACAATTTAACTGAAGCGTTTTTTCGGTTAGAATTAACACACGGCGTATGATATATTAATCCGCTGTGTGTTTTTTTATTAATTTAAATTGTCCCGATACAGGAGATAATAATAACTGAGTATTGTTATAATTACAGAAAAATGCTATACTGTGGGAAAAATACACATAAAAAATACACTTAATACCGCAGACACATATAATAATATAAATACTATTAAAATAAAGATATTTATTCGGGGGTTAACGTAAGAAACCAAATTGCCCCATACATGATAAGTTTCCGCAGAATAATTATACTGTCTGGTTGATTTGGAGAGATGTTATGCTTAGAATGTTTTATCCCAAAAGGATTGCCGATTCGGCTTATGATATCGATTATGCAGGTCTGTATATAGAAGGCTACAGGGGAATTATTTTTGATATTGACAATACTCTGGTGGAACATGGGGCGGATGCAAGCCCCAGAGCTATAAGGCTTATTGCTAAACTAAAGGATATAGGTTTTCAGGTATGCCTTATTTCCAACAATAAAGAAGAAAGGGTAAAGAGATTTAACCGGGAGATTAACGTAAAATACATTCACAAGGCCAATAAGCCTGCCAAAAGCAGTTTTATAAAAGCAACCGTGCTGATGGGCACCACAATTGAAAATACGGTTTTCATTGGGGATCAGCTGTTTACCGATATATTCGGTGCCAACAGGATAGGGATGATGTCTTATTTTGTTAAACCCATCGGTCCTGATTATGAGATACAGATAATACTGAAACGGAAACTGGAAAGAATCGTACTGAAATTTTACCGGCGGGATTTAGAAAGAGGCAAAATAAAGAAAGTATGATATGAAGCTATGATGCTTTATACCTAAGTGATGATGCTTTATTCTTTATATGATTTATATAATATTGACGGATGTTTTTTGGGTAATTTGTCAAAATTAGTCTTCATGATGTAAAACGTAAAATTTTCGTGAACGGAAGCTGAATATTGTAAAGATTTTAAAATGCTTTGTGCGCTTGCATTCTTAAAAATAAGACAAGCCGTTATAAAAATTCATAAGGGGACATATGATGAAAGGAAACAATATTATTTTAATCGGTTTCATGGGGTCGGGGAAAACCAGCGTAGGCAGGCTTCTGTCAGGACGGTTAGGATATGAATTTAAGGATACGGATGAGATGATTGAGGCCATGGAAGATACGACGATTAATGATATTTTCCGGCAGCATGGGGAGGATTTTTTCCGTGACCTGGAAACCACATTACTGTTGTCGATTAAAGATTCATTGAAAAAGACCGTTCTTTCAACCGGAGGCGGAATGCCTGTGAGAGAAATAAACAGGGAACTTCTTAAAGAAATCGGGCAGGTTGTATTCTTAAGAACAGCTTTTGACACTATTGTAAAAAGAGTGTCAGGAGATACGACAAGACCTCTTTTAAACAAGGGCAATATTTATGATACGGTAGGAAGGCTTCTTGCCGAAAGAACTCCTTATTATGAAAAGGCTGCGGATGTGATTGTCGATACGGATAACAAAACCATAGATGAAATCGCAGCGGAAATTAGCGATTATATACGGAGTTAACGGATAATAAAGAAGAAAATTGCAAGATTGCCCGTAACATTATCGACGGTTAATTTAAACCGGATATACAGCCGGTTATATCGGGAAAACTGAAATGTTAATTAAATATAAGGAAAAGTGTAACAAGAAAAGTATAATGTTAATTGAACTTAAGGAGGCAACATATGAAAATTTTAATTGTCAACGGTCCGAATTTGAATTTTCTGGGTATCAGGGAGAAAGACATATACGGCAGCAGCGATTATTCCGTACTTCTTGATAAGATTGAGAAAAGGGCAAATGAGCTGGGAATTGAGGCTGAAGTTTTTCAGAGCAACAGCGAAGGAGAGATAATTGACGCCCTTCAGAGAGCCTATATGGAAGAAGTTGACGGTATAATCATAAATCCTGCGGCTTATACCCATTACAGCTATGCGATAAGGGATGCCCTGGCAAGCCTTACGGTACCGAAGATCGAAGTACATATCTCAAACATTTACCGGAGGGAAGATTTCAGACATACTTCCGTAACGGCACCCGTATGCGACGGTCAGATAAGCGGTCTTGGTTTTGACGGATACCTGCTGGCCATGGAAGCAATGGTTAACATTTGCAAAAAGAAATCTTAAGCAAATAATTGATAGAAAAACGAAATTTGCTTATAATAATCAGTGTGCTAAACTTAAATGTCGCATGGAAGTTTTGCACGGAATAAATTTTGTGACCGGACTCTAAGAATTCAATACATAGAACAGGAAGGATGTTATGGATAATTATAAAAGAGTGCAGGAAATAATCAAAAAGTTAAATATTGACGCGGTGCTGATATCTAACGGCAACAATATGCGTTATGTCAGCGGTTTTGCGGGAGAGACGGGATATTTATATATCTCCGGTAAAAGGCATGCGGTTATAACGGATTTCCGCTATACCTACCAGGCGGAAGCGGAAGCCGAGGGGTATGAAATAATTACCATAGGTTCCGGCGGATATGAGGAAGCCATAGGTAATGTGGTAAAAGCGGATAATGTCAGGAAGCTGGGTTTTGAATCGGAAGATATGCTTTATTCCACTTATGATAACTTTAAGCAGGCATTGGATTTTATCGAACTGGTTCCGATAAAGGATGAAGTTACCAGACTTAGAAGGATAAAAACACCGAAGGAACTGGAATACATCAGGCAGGCCGAGAGTATAGGAGACAAGGTGTTTTCGGAGATTTTGACATTCATTAAGCCCGGGGTTACGGAGCTTGAAGTGGCCGCCAGAATTGAGTATCTGATGAAATTAAACGGAGCGCAGAAAACCAGTTTTGATACTATAGTCGCATCCGGTGTCAATTCTTCCATGCCCCATGCCGTCCCCACGACAAAAAAGATTGAAAAAGGGGACTTCGTTACCATGGATTTCGGCTGCGTATACGAAGGCTATTGTTCCGATATGACAAGAACCATAGTGGTAGGGAAGGCCTCGGATAAGCAGAAGGAAATATATAATATTGTACTTGAGGCCCAGCTTGCGGCTCTTGATTTCCTTAAGGCGGGCTATAAGGGCAAAGAGGTTGACAAGGTGGCGAGAGACATCATATACAAGGCCGGTTATGAGGGATGTTTCGGACATGGCCTCGGACACAGCGTCGGCCTGTTTATTCATGAGAATCCGAGATTGTCCCCCGGCGAAGACGATATAATAGAGGCGGGAATGATTGAAACCGTGGAACCGGGAATCTATGTCAGAGGATTTGGCGGCGTAAGAATTGAAGACCTGGTTGAGGTAACTGAAAGCGGTGTTGTAAACTATACCCATTCGGATAAATCTTTAATAGAATTATAGTTTTAATAGGGAAGTTGTAAAATAAAATGCCGTAATATATAGAAAACTCATGGTAATCCATTGTAAAATGTTTAATAACCAAAG